>JAESGY010000018.1_pt1 | contig 235183 bp, 222 predicted proteins | sample 9269841 | NCBI WGS metagenome assembly JAESGY01 (sample SAMN17022865, study PRJNA683097) | algae metagenome | isolation source: Spirirestis rafaelensis WJT71-NPBG6 and co-occurring heterotrophs from... | place: USA: Pinto Wells, Joshua Tree National Park, Colorado Desert, CA | collected...
GCACGAGCGCGCTGCCCTCAGGCCCGTCGATCACCACGGGACGGGCGCTGCGGAACTCCATGATCGCCCGCTCGACCAGGGTGGTGGCGGGATCGGCGGACAGGCTCAAGGTCAGGCGCATCATCGAAAACTCGGGCAACAGCCTCACATCTTGCGGACAATCGGGTGCATCAGAGCCCCAGGCCCTTCAAGCCACGCTTTAGGCTCGGTACACCCTAGCACAGGCACCGACCGATCTCTAATGCCAGAGATGTGACATCTGCCATGCTGGATCAACAGGCCTTCATGCAAAGGTATCCTGGCTCGACGGCATAGTCCGCCCGCGCTATCTCTCCGCCTCGACAGCCCCGCTTCCGCAGAACACCGGACCATCTCCATGCTTTTTCCCAGGCTCATTGCTCTTGGCTTCCTTGGCCTTGCCACCGCGGCCGGTGCCGCCACCCTCGACGGCCTGGCGGTCGAGGTGACGAACACCAGCGAGCCGGTGCTCTGCGCCGAGAAGGATAATGTGGCGATCAACTTCGCTTCGCCTGAGGTGCGGCATTTTCAGATCGAGGCCGTGCACCCGGCCTATATGGGCGCCCTGCAGCAGGACCGCTGGGAGCCGGACTGGACCGCCTGCGAGGACATCTCGGAGGAGACCTCCACCAAGCCGCACCCGACCATGAGCACCCTCTACGAGGACGGCAACGTGCGGATCATGGGCCTGTCCTTCAGCGAGTTCTGGCGCCCCAGCGACGTGACCGTGACCATCGGCACCCGAGTCGAGCGCAACATTCACCTGCTCCAGCTTCTCAAGAAGCGCGGCGACAAGGCCGTGGAAGTGCTCGTGATCTATCCGGGCGACGGCTACTGGCGCATCAAGCCGCTGCCGCCCGGCCATCTCGACTGGACCTCCTACGGCTCGTCCTTCCTGGTCGGCCCGGTGGAGTTCGACCAGCGGCCCGTGGTGAACCTGAAGGATGTCGCCTTCGACCCGGCAACCATGACCTTCACCCTCACCCTGGCCAAAGGCGGCAGGGCGAGTGTCGTCATGAAGGCCCTCAACGAAGAACGCATGACCCTCGACGTCACCTTCGATCAGGCCGTCTCCAGCCTGCCCTTCGCGGGGCTGCGGTCCATGTACGTGACCGAGTTCAACGCGGACGTGGCCCGCGTCGCCGTGCGGGAGGAAGGCGCCCGTTCCTGGCGCGAGGAGATGATCATGAACTTTCGGGGCAGCAAGGCGACGGATGCCTGGATGGGGCGTCTCGTGCCATCGCGCCACAACACCAGCGCGCCCGACATGATGTTCAACCGTTTCCGCGCGTCACAGGCTCCTTCGCGCTGAACCGCCCCGTTACGGCTGACACCATGCGGCCGTCGATGAGGATGAGACCTGCGCCGATCAGGGCCATGCCGGCGAAGTGGCGCGCGGCGAGCGTCTCTCCGAGGACCAGCACGCCGAGCAGGATGGCGCTCACCGGGATCAGGAAGGTCACGAGCCCCACATTGGTGGCGCCGGCGCGCGCGAGCAGGCGGAAGAAGATCAGGTAGGCAAAGGCCGTGGACACGAGGCCGAGGGCCGCGAGGGACAGGATGGTTTCCGTGCTCGGCAAGCCGAGGGCCCAGGGCCGGTCGACGATCAGCGCCACCGGCACCAGAAGCGCGCTCGACACCGTCACCTGCCCGGCGGCGGTGGCAAGCGGCGGAATGCCCATGGTCTTGAAGCGCCGCCCGAACACGCCGGAAAAGCCGTAGGACAGGGCGGCTCCGAGAACGGCGAGCTGCGCTAGGATGGCGGCATCCCATGAAACCATGGCAGCGGCGCCGATCATCACCGCAACGCCGATGAAGCCCACGACGACGCCAGCGAGCTTCTGGCCCGTGAGGTGCTCGTCCGCAGTCAGGTGATGGGCCACGATCACCGTGAAGAGCGGCGTGGTCGCGTTGAGAATGGAGGCAAGCCCGCTCGGAATGTGGCCTTGCCCCCAGACGATGAGCGTGAAGGGAATGACGTTGTTGAGGATCGACATGCCCAGAAAGGCAGCCCAGGCCTGACGGGTGCGCGGCAGGTCCACACCCATGACGCGCAGGACGAGCAGCAGGGCCAGGGCCGCCGTCAGCACCCGGATCGCCACGATGGTCAGGGGCGGCAGTTCACGCACGGCGACGCCGATGAAGAGGAAGGATCCGCCCCAGACGATGGAGAGGACGGCGAGCAGCGCCCAATCGGACGCGGTCATGGTTTTCTGAATGGAGGCTTGCATTATCTCGGTGGTTCCGGGTTTCCCACCGGGATGACACAAAGCGGACAGCGCAACGACCCGTTTTCTGCGCTCGAAGGGCGCCCGGCCGTTATTCCCCTCCCCCTTGTGGGGAGGGGTGGCCGCGGCAGCGGTCGGGGTGGGGGTGCAAGCGAAAGCTCATGAAAGTGTGGCGCCAACACCCCCACCTCCATCTCCTCCCCACAAGGGGGAGGAGGGCTCAGGGCCCGTTTCCTTCATGAGCCAGCCTCTCAGGACAGGCCGTACCATTCCCCATTGCTTCTGCAGGCCAGCATGTCGCCCCTGCGCGTGGTTCCGCCGCCTCTCCACTCCCGCTGGATGGAGCGGCAATCGAGGCCGCCGAACATTCTCTTGTCCAGGGCCTTCAGCGTCACCTTCCCGGAGGTCCCCGTCGCCGGGTTCTGCCAGGTGGCGCTCCCGCCGGCTGAGCCGTCGAGGAGCGACAGCACCGCCCGGGCTTCCGACGGACGGTGCTCGTCCGGAACGAGCTGCTCGGCCTTCCGCCGCGCCTCCGCTCTGGTCACATCGGCGCTCGCCTGGGCCCTGATGCCGGCGAGCTGGGCCGCCATCATGGCGTTTCCGGCGCCCTGCATGGCCAGGCTGGATCCGGAGCCCGCCAGGCTGAGCCCGCCGGTCAGCGCGGCGTCGATGCCCGCCTGGGCCGCCGATTGGGCCATCTTGGCCGACTGTCTGGCCATGACGATCGCCGCCTGCCGGTCGAAGCCGGCCAGGTAGTTGGGACCTGCCGTGTTGCCTGCGGCGACTTCCGACAGGCGCGTTCCGAAGGCGCTGAAATCGATGCTTCCGGCGCTCGCCTCAGCCTCGGCACTCCGGGCCAAGCTGACCCCGACGCCCGCCAGCCCCGTCGGATCCAAGGCTGCTGCCGCTTCCCCCGCAACCGATCCGGCTCCGGTCTGGTTGCAGGCCGCCAATGTCAGCGTCATCGCCAAAGCGCCCAGGCACGTCGAGACCCTCATCATACCTCCTCCAGCCCTTATGCGATACTACGTATCGCAATGACGCGCGCATGAAAAGCGCTGCGGCGAAGGCCCTCGCGGGGATCCCCGTTCTAGGCCCTGGAGCTTCCATAAAGGTTTGATTTACGACGATGGGAAGGAATTCGGCGCCTTTACCTCTCCTTCACGGCTGAGGGGCGAGCCTCCTGCTCGCGATCCCGTCCAAAGTAGCGTCAAGCCATGAACCCACCGATGTCTCGTGAGCCGTCCTACAGCGTTCAACCCCAGCCGGTGCGATCCGTGGCCCGGTCGAGCTTCTGCGTGATGCCTCACGATCCGCGACCAGCACGGACCACCACCTTCATCTTCGGCCGGTCGGATTCCCGTTACCGGCCCCTGCTCAACCAGGAGGAGCGGGACCGGCTGCACATCTGGGCCATGATCGTGGCCCTCTCGACCTCGGCGGCGGGCACGACCCTGCTGCTGGCCGCTCTGCTGCCCTGAATCAGTTCAGCGGCCAGACCAGCATGATGAGCGGAATGCCGACCACCACCACGATGATCGAGAGCGGCAATCCAAGCCGCCAGTAATCCCCGAACCGGTAGCCGCCCGGACCCATGACCAGGGTGTTGCACTGGTGCCCGATGGGCGTGAGGAAGTCGCAGGCCGCGCCGATCGCCACCGCCATCAGGAAGGCATCCGGTTTGAAGCCGAGTTGCCCCGCGAAGCTCGCCGCGATGGGGGCCATCACCAGCACGGTTGCGGCATTGTTGAGGAACGGCGTCACCGCCATGGCGGCCACCATGATGAGCACGAGGGCGCCCGTCGGCGGCAGCATGTTGGCGGCCGATGAGAGCCAGCCGGCGATCAGGTCCGTGCCGCCCGTGGTGCGGATCGATTCGCTGACCGGGATCAGGGCTCCCAGCATCACGATGATCGGCCATTCGATGGTGTCGTAAGCCTCGCGCAGGCTCAGCGAGCCGAACAGCACCAGCAGGACGCCCGCGCCGAAGAAGGCGATGGCCACCGGCAGGATATTGAAGGCGACGATCACCATGGTGACGGCCAGGATGCCGGCGGGAATCAGGCTGCGGCGCGCGCTGCCGAGCCTGATCTCGCGCTCCGCGAGCGGCAGGCAGCCCAGATCCCGCAGCGTATCGGGCAGCCGTTTGAGATTGCCCTGAAGCACGATCACGTCGCCGGCCCTCAAGGTAATGGTGCGCAGCCGCTCCTTGAAGCGCTCGCCGCTGCGGCTTACCGCGATCAGGTTCACGCCGAAGCGCTCATAGAGGCCGATGCGCTCTGCCGACAGCCCGGTCAGCACCGAATTCGGCCCGACGATGGCCTCGATGGCGCCGATCTCGTCCGTGGCCTCGTCCGTCTCCGGCTGGTGGTGTTCGCGACTGAGCTTCAGCCCGGCGCGAGCGACGGCGCTCTCGAGGGCATCGGATTCGCCCTCCAGCATGAGCACGTCGTTCTCGCGGATGGTCGCGTCGGGCAGCGGGCTCGAGCTGCGGGTCTCGTTGCGGATGATCGACGCGACCTTGACCTCGCCGTTGGCGAGCTTGTGCAGGTCCGCCACCGTCTGGCCGACCACGTCGGACTCTGCCGTCACGCGGGCCTCGGTCACGTAATCCTTGATGTCGAGGGCGGCATCGAGCGAAGCGGCCCCTTTGCGGCCCTGCGGCAGCAGGCGGTAGCCGAAGGCCAGGAACACGACGCCCGCAAGCGCGATGCCGAGGCCGACAGGTGTGAAGTCGAACATGCCGAAGGGCTGGCCGAGCAACTCCTCCCTGACCCGCGACACGATGATGTTGGGGGACGTGCCCACCAGGGTCACGATGCCACCGAGCAGCGAGCCGAATGCCATCGGCATGAGGAAGCTCGATGGCGGCGTGTTGGTGCGACGGGCGATCTGGAACGCCACCGGGATCATCATGGCGAGCGCGCCGATGTTCTTCACGAAGGCGGACAGCACCGTCACCACGCCGACCAGCACCACCACCTGGATCTGCGTCGTGCGAAGATACGGCCCCACGCGGTTGAGGCCTGCTTCGAGAATGCCTGACTTCGCCACCGCGGCGCTGACCAGAAGGGCACTTGCCACGATGATGACGATGTCGTCGCTGAAGCCCTCGAACGCCTTGTCGGCCGGCACGATGCCCACCAGCACGGCCACGAGGAGCGAGAGGACCGCCACGAGATCGTAGCGGAAGCGTCCCCAGACGAAGAGGGCCATCATCCCGGCGACGATAGCGAAGGAAAGCATTTGTGGCTGGGTCATGGGAAGCGCTAGCGAGAGGAACCGGAGTTCTAACGCGTCACGCTCCTGTTAGTGCCCCGATTATTGCCCCAGAACGAGCGCCCAATAGCGGCCGTAGCGGTTGTTGGCATCCGCGCGGGCCAGCCCGATCTTGCGGGCCTGGGGCATCAGGAGGTTGCCGTTATGGCCGGGCGAGGCCTTCCAGCGGCTGATGGCGCCATCAACAGAATCCTGGCCAGCCGACAGGTTCTCGGCGGAATAGCCGCTGATTCCGTATTGATCCATGCGGCTCACGAAGCTGCCATGGCTGAGCCGGCCCGCAGCGGCGACGACCCGCGCCTGGTGCTCCGCCGCCTTGTTGAGGCGGGAATCCACCGTCACCGGGCTCAGGCCCTTCGACACGCGATAGGCCGAGATGAGGGCTGCCGCCTGGGCGGCATCGCTGGTGGAACTCGCCAGGACTGTATCGGTCGGCGTCAGCGCGGAATCGCCCGCGCAGCCGGACAGCCCCAGGGCGATCAAGCCGGAGATGAAAAGAGCACGCATCGCATTCCCCTTCGGGCGGCGTTGAGGCGCCGCTCCTCTTGAAAAAGAGCCTTGTGGCGTTCATGTGCTTCGAGCCATGAACCCGATGGCGCTGCATGCCATGTTGCAGCGTGAGGGTCCAGATTCCTCATCAACCCGCGTCAGCTGACCGCATGCTCCCGTCCCCTACAGCACCCGAAGCCGCCGTCATCGGCGGCGGCCCCGCCGGCTTGATCGCCGCGGAGGTTTTGGCGCGCGCGGGCTTGCCCGTCACCGTCTACGACCAGATGCCGTCGGTGGGCCGCAAGCTGCTCATGGCAGGCCGGGGCGGGCTGAACCTGACCCACTCGGAAGATTTCGCGCGATTCGTCGCCCGCTACGCCGAGGCCCAGCCGCAGCTTGAGCCCATGATCGGGGCTTTTCGTCCCGAGGACTTGCGCGCCTGGTGCGAGGGCCTGGGTCAGGAAACCTTCGTGGGCTCCAGCGGGCGCGTGTTCCCCAAGGCGTTCAAGGCCTCCCCGCTGCTGCGCGCCTGGCTGGCGCGGCTGGACGGGCTCGGCGTGCGCCTTGCCCTGCGCCACCGCTGGCAGGGCTGGGACGACGAGGGCCGCCTGATCTTCACCGATGCGGCGGGCAAGCCCGTGCAGACCAAGCCCGATGCCACGATTCTGGCCCTGGGCGGCGCGAGCTGGCCCCGCCTCGGCTCGGACGGGAGCTGGACGAATCTCCTGGCCCAACGCGGCATCCCGGTCTCGGCCCTTCGCCCGGCCAATATGGGTTTTCTCTGCCCCTGGTCCGACATCATGCGCAGCCGCTTCGCCGGCGAGCCCCTGAAGCGGATCGCCCTCACCTTCGCGGGCACCGTGGTGAAGGGCGAGGCCATCGTCACGCAGGACGGCATTGAGGGAGGGGCGGTCTATGCCCTTTCGGCCCGCTTACGCGACGCCATCGAACAAGATGGCAGCGCCCTCCTGCACATCGATCTGCGGCCGGACCTCTCGCATGAGACCCTGCTGAGGAAGCTCGACGCTCCGCGAAAAGGGCAATCCGCCTCCACCCTCCTGCGGAAAGCGGCGGGCCTCAACCCGGTCGGCGTGGCGCTGCTGCGGGAGGTCTCCCCGGCCCTGCCGGTGGAGCCCGAGGCCCTCGCCCGCCTCATCAAGGCCGTGCCCCTGACTCTCACCGGCACGAAATCCCTCGATCGCGCCATTTCCAGCGCCGGCGGCGTGCCGTTCAGCGAACTCGACGCGCACCTGATGCTGCGCCGGATGCCCGGCGTGTTCGTGGCCGGCGAGATGCTGGACTGGGAGGCGCCCACTGGCGGCTATCTGCTCCAGGCCACCTTCGCCTCAGGGATTGCGGCCGCCCGCGGGGTGCTGGCCTCTTTAAGGATTCCCGATGCCGCATTGACCTTGGAGCCTTCATCGGCCACACGGCAGACGTGATCGATCCGGTTAAAATCCTCCACGACGTGTTCGGCTTCCCCTCCTTCCGCGAAGGACAGGAGGAGATCGTGCGCGCCGTGCTGGCCGGCGAGGACGTTCTGGCCGTGATGCCCACAGGCGCCGGCAAGTCCCTGTGCTTCCAGCTGCCCACATTGGCCCGGGAAGGGCTGACCCTCGTGGTCTCGCCGCTCATCGCGCTCATGCGTGACCAGGTGGCGGCCCTGCGCCATTTCGGCATCGAGGCCGGCAGCCTCAACTCCGCCAACGACCCGGAGGAGAACCGCCGCGTGGTGGATGCGGTGCGCGAGCGGCGCATGCGCATCCTCTATGCCTCGCCGGAGCGGCTTGCGAATACCAGCACCACCGAGTGGCTCGCCCGCTCGGGCGTCAACCTGCTCGCCATCGACGAGGCCCACTGCGTCTCGCAATGGGGCCACGATTTCCGGCCCGAATACGCCATGCTCGGCGAGGTGCGCCAGCGGCTGGGCAACGTGCAGACCATCGCGCTCACGGCCACGGCCGATGTGGCGACCCGCGGCGACATCATGCACCGGCTGTTCGAGGAGGAGCCGCGCCTCTTCATCCACGGCTTCGACCGGCCCAACCTGCGGCTCGCCATGCAGGCGAAGGAGAATTCCAAGCGCCAGCTCTTCGGCTTCCTCGACAAGCACCGGCACGAGAGCGGCATCGTCTATTGCTCGTCGCGCGACGCGACGGAGCGGCTGGCCGATTCGCTGAGCCAGGCGGGCTACCGGGCGCTTCCCTATCACGCGGGCATGCATCAGCAGGACCGCGCCAAGAACCAGGACATCTTCCTGCAGGAGGACGGCGTGGTGATGGTGGCCACCGTGGCCTTCGGCATGGGCATCGACAAGCCCGACGTGCGCTTCGTGGCGCATGCGGCCCTGCCGAAATCCATCGAGGCTTATTACCAGGAGATCGGCCGCGCGGGCCGCGACGGGGCGCCCGCCGACACCCTCACCCTCTACGGCCTCGACGACATGCGCCTGCGCCGCCTGCAGATCGAGGAGAGCGACGCGGCGGACGAGCAGAAGCGCGTCGAGCGCCAGCGGCTCAACGCGCTGGTGGCCCTGTGCGAGGCGCCGCGCTGCCGGCGCCAGACCCTGCTCGCCTATTTCGGCGAGACCACGGAGCCCTGCGGCAACTGCGATCTGTGCATCGATGGCGTCATGTCCTTCGACGGCACCATCGAGGCCCAGAAGATTCTCTCGGCCATCGTGCGCACGGGCGAGCGCTTCGGCACGGAGCATCTCATCAGCATCCTGACGGGCGAACACACGGATTCGATCAGACGCTTCGGCCACGACAAGCTGAAGACTTTCGGGGTCGGAGGCGACCGCTCGAAGAACGAATGGCGCTCGCTGCTGCGGCAGATCTATGCGGCAGGCCTTATCGGGCTGGAGCTTGCGGAATACGGCCGCTGGACTCTCACGGACCGCGGTGTCGCCGTGCTCAAAGGCCAGGAGCGGATCGAGCTGCGCTCCGACGTGCTCATGAAGCCGGCAGAGCGCCGCCGCCGGCGCGGCCGGATGGAGGCGGAATCCGTGGTGCCCTCCGACGATCCGCTGCTCCTCGACCTCAAGGGCCTGCGCACCAAGCTCGCCAAGGAAGAGGGCGTGCCGGCCTACGTGATCTTCTCAGACCGCAGCCTCATCGACATGGCAGCCAAGCGCCCGGTGACCGTGCGCGCCTTCGGCGAGATCCACGGCGTCGGACAGGCCAAGCTCGACCGCTATGCGGATGCGTTTCTCGAAGTGCTGAAGGCGCACGCGGCTTGAAGCTTCCTCTCGTCATGGCCGGCCTTGTGCCAGCCATCCCGATGCTGACAAGCACGGCGCTTCAGGCCATCGGGATCACCAGCACAAGGCCGGTGATGACGGCAGCAGGGCTGCCGGTCCTTGATGAGCCAGCCTCTCAGGATGAGGTTAGTGGTAAAACAGCCAAAGACGTAGATCCCCGGGACAAGCCCGGGGATGACATGGGAGAGATGTGAAGAGTGTCATTCCCGGCCGGAGCGTAGCGAAGGGGAAGGGAATCCACGATCAAGCGCTGCGCTATGGATCCCCTTCCCGCACTTCGTGCGCCGGGGATGACAAGATGGATCAGGTCGTACACTTCCTCTTATCCGTCCGCCACCTCCACCCAACGCCCCTCATGCGCACTGCGCGCAATCGCATCCACCGTGCGCTCGATGCGAATGCCGTCCTCGAACGTGATCAGGTGCGCCGCCTCGCCGGCGATGCGCCGGATCAGCTCGCGGCACTCGATGATCTTCAGGTCGTTGAAGCCGAGCCCATGGCCGGGCGCCGGAATGAACTTGTCGTAGGGCGGATGCTGCGGCCCGGCGAGGATGGTGCGGAAGCCCTGTGTCTCCTTGGCTCCGTCAATCGTATAGAGCTGCACCTCGTTCATGCGCTCCTGGTCGTACACGATGGTGCCCCGTGAGCCGAAGAGCTGCACGGCAATGCGCCCCTTGCGGCCCCAGGCAGAGCGGTTGAGCGCAATCACTCCTGAGGCGCCGTTCTGCAGCTCGATCAGGGTTGTGGCAATGTCGTAGGTCTCGACTGAACGACGCCCGCCGCCCTGCACCGGCCGGTCCGCATAGGGCTTGGCCATGTGCCCGCAGACGCGGCGCACGCCGCCGAACAGAACGCGGATCAGGCTCAAGGCATGGACGCCGAAATCGTCGAGCGCGCCGTGGCCCGAACTCGCCTCGCTCTTCCAGTAGAAGAGCGCTTCGGGATCCGCCATGAAGTCCTCGTCCATCTCGAGGCGGACATGGTTGACCTCACCGATCTCGCCTTCATCAAGAAGATGCTGGATCAGGCGAACAACCGGGTTCTGGATGTAATTATAGCCGAGCGCCGCGACCTTGCCCGACGCATGGGCCGCCGCCAGCATGCGCTCGGCATCCTCAAGCCGCGTCGCCATCGGCTTCTCGCACCACACATGCTTGCCCGCCTCCAGGGCCGCAATGGCCATCTCGGGATGAAAGGCATTGGGCGTGGTGATCGACACCACGTCGACGGCAGGATCGGTGACAAGCGTGAGCCAGTCACCGGTGGCGCGGGCGAAGCCGAGCTCCTGCGCCTTTTGCTCGGCCAGCGCCTGCGAATGCTCGGCCAGCACGGCAAGACGCGGCCGCGCCACATCGCCGAACACCGCCGCGACGGCATTCCAGGCCAGCGCATGGCACTTGCCCATATAGCCGGTGCCGATGAGGCCGATGCCGAGAGGTGTCATGCGTTGAGCTCCTGAGAATCTTTCCGTTGAAGGCTGGCGCGGAATCCCCTCCCCCTTGCGGGGAGGGGCAGCGGTTGGGGTGGTGTGACTGGGTGAGCCTTGAAACCAGTCAGACACCGATCTCCCTTTCCCACCCGGGAGGGGGTATTCTGTAGCAGCCTAATCCTGACTGGATGAATCGCAGCACTCCGACTTTTCGACCCCCACCCTCAATCCCTCCCCACAAGGGGGAGGGAAGAAGAGCGGCAATCGCCCTCACACCATCCCGCCGAGCTCCGCCGACACCGCCTGCAGCTCCTTGCCGCCGGCCATGAGGTTCTGCAGCTCGTCGATCTGGATTCCCGACTTCTCATAGGTGCCGAGCGTCTTGCCGCGGTTGAGCACGGTGAAACGGTCGCCCACCGCATAGGCGTGGCGCACGTTGTGGGTAATGAAGATGACGCCCAGACCCTTCTGGCGCACCTGATGGATGTATTTCAGCACCATGGAGGTCTGCGCCACGCCGAGCGCCGAGGTGGGCTCGTCGAGGATTAAAACCTTGGCGCCGAAATAGACCGCGCGGGCAATCGCCACGCATTGGCGCTCGCCGCCGGAGAGCGTTCCGACCGCCTGATGGGGATCGCGCACGTCGATGCCGATCTTGTGCATCTCCTCGCGGGTGACCTCGTCGCAATGGTCGAAATCCACGCGGCGGAACGGCCAGATGCCCTTCACCGGCTCGCGGCCCATGAAGAAGTTGCGCGTGACCGACATGAGCGGGATCATCGCCAGATCCTGGTAGACCGTGGCGATGCCCGCATCGAGCGCATCGCGCGGGCTGGTGAAGCTCACAGGCCTCCCTTCGACCAGGAAATCGCCGGAGGTCGGCTTGTGAACGCCGGCGAGTGTCTTAATCAGCGTCGACTTGCCGGCGCCGTTGTCGCCGAGCAGGCACATGACCTCGCCGCGATGGACGCTGAGCGAAACGCCGGACAGCGCGATCACGGAGCCGAAATGCTTGACGAGGTTGCGGATCTCGATGAGCGGAACTTGGCTTTCCATCAGCGCTCTCCCGTCACCTTGCGGCGGATGAAGTTGTTGAACAGCACCGCGAGCAGCAGCATGGCGCCCAGGAACACCTGGAACCAGTCGGAATCGAAGCGCGTGTAGGTGAGGCCGATGGACACCATGCCGAAGATGATGGCGCCAAAGAAGGCGCCGATGGCCGAGCCGTAGCCGCCGGTGAGCAGGCAGCCGCCGATCACCGCCGCGATGATGGCCTCGAACTCCTTCTGGAATCCCCGCCGCGCATCGGTCGAGCCCGCATCAAGCACCGTGAGAACGGCCACGAGCGCGGCCGCAAAGGCGGTGAGCATGAAGAGCGCCGTCTTGACCCGGTCCACCGGCACGCCGGAATTACGCGCCGCATTGGCATCGCCGCCGGCCGCAAAGATCCAATTGCCGGCGCGGGTGCGCAGGAGAATCCAGGTAGCGAGAAGCGCAAAGCCCACGAACCAGACGATGGAGACCGGCACGCCCGTCACCGTCGGCGTGCCATTGGGAAACTTGCCGATGAGATCGTTGGCGGCAAGCCACGCGAAGACGCCCTCAAAGGCGACGCCGGAGAACAGCTCGCGGATGATGCCCTCACCCGCCTGATCGCCGATGCCGCGCATCTGGGTCGATCCGCCGGTGGCCCATTTGAGACCCACCAGAGAGAGCCCGCGCAGGATGAACAGGAAGGCCAGCGTCACGATGAAGGACGGCAGCCGGCTGCGGATGACGATCTGGCCATTGAGGCCTCCGAGCAGGGCCGCCAAGGCGAAGGTGGCGGCGATCGCCAGCAGCAGGGGCCAGCTGTTGAGGGTGAGAAATGCGCCGAAGATGAGCCCGGTGAAGGCGACCATCGAGCCGATGGAGAGATCGAATTCGCCGCCGATCATCAAGAGCGCCGCCGCAATCGCGAGGATGCCGAGCTGCGCGGCCGGCGAGAGGATGTTCATGATGCCCGCGAGCGTGAACATCGACGGATCGGCGGTGGAGACGAAGAAGATCGCGACCAGGATGAGGCCGGCCAGGGCCCCGAGCTCGGGACGCCGCATGATCTTGGTGACGAGGGAGACATCCCTCAAGCGTTCGTCCTGGATCTGCTTGACCGTTGGAGGCGGGCTGAGATCCGCGGCCGGCTGAGTGGTGTTCACCATGGGCGCCTCCCCGAAAATACATCTAAATAAAAGCCCGCGATCACATAGACCGCGGGCTTTGAGTGTTGGCTAGCGGATGCCCCTCGCGGACAGATCGACCACCTGAGCGGCCTTCTCCTTGGTGATCAGGTTCGGGCCCGAGGCCACGTCGCCGCCCGGCATCAAGCCGTACTTGGCGTAGTTGGCCAGGAACACCACCGGCAGATAGCCCTGGAGATATTGCTGCTGGTCGATGGCGAAGACCGCTTCGCCGGCGGCAACAGACTTGAGGAAGCCTGCCGACATGTCGAAGGTGGCAACCCGAATGGCGCCGGTCTTGCCGGCCTCCTTCACGGCCGCAACAGACGGCTCACCGGCCGTGCCGGCACCCAGCGCCAGGATCGTGTCGATGGAAGCATCGGCTGCAACCGCCGCCTTCACCTTGGCGCGGATGTCCGCCGGATCGTTGGAGACCGGCAGCACCGTCACCTTGCCGCCGAAGCCTTCCGTGAAGCCCTTGCAGCGCAGATCGAGCGAGACGTTGCCCACCTCCTGGTTCACGCACAGGCCGACCTTGCCGCCCATCTCCTTGAGCTTGGCTCCGGCAATGCGCCCGGCCTGAACCTCGTCCTGGCCCACATGGAGCAGAGCGCCGAGCTTCTTCGACACGTCGGAGCCCGAGTTCATGGAGATCACCGGAATGCCGGCCGCCACCGCCTTCTGAATCGACGGCCCGAGCGCCGAGGCGTCCGGGATCGACACGATGAGGCCGGCGGGCTTCTGGTTCACGGCGGCATCGATGAGCTGGCTCATGGCCACCATGTCGAAGGTCTCGGGCGCACGGTAATCGACCTGGACCTTCATGTCCTGGCCGCCTGCCGCCACGCCGTTCTTGACCACGGACCAGAACGGATCGTTGGCCTGTCCGTGGCTGACCACGATGATGCGGGAATTCTGCTGCGCGGCGACTGGCACGACCGCCGCAAGGGTCAGAGCGGCAACTGCGGCAAGGCCTGTAACGAGTGATTTCATGTGCTTCCTCCCAACTGGTATCTCATGCGCTCGGTCTGCCAGAGATATGGCTCGGCTGAGCGGTGCGGCTTCCAGGGCCGCTGGTATGAGTTGTCAGGGAAACACCAGATGATTCGAGAGCGAATCGTCCGTTTCCTGGCGTTCCCTCTGCTGGCCTGGTCACTCCATCAAGCGGAACGCCAGAACCTTTTTGTTTATATATTGGAATTTTTATTCCATTTTTGTAGGATTGGTGTCAAGGCCTGATCTGGAGCCGCAGGTGGGCCATGAGGGCGGACAAGAACATGGACGAGGCAGACGCGATCACAGAGGCTCCGGATGATTTCGACGGGCTTCGGAATCTTCTGCTCAGCCGCCACGATGCCATGCCCAAACGGCTGAAGCAGCTCGCAGCCTTTGCCCTGGAGCATCCCGAGGACATGGCGTTCGGGACCGTGGCGAATATTGCCGAGCATGCCGGCGTGCAGCCCTCCACCTTGGTGCGCTTTGCAAAAAGCCTCGGCTATGACGGCTTCTCCCACCTCCAGCAGATCTTTCGCGATCGCCTGCGGGAACGCTTTCCGGATTACCGCGAGCGCCTGAAGGGCCTGCGGGATTCCGAGGGGCATCACGTCCACGCGGCCTCCCTGCTGGAAGGCTTCACCAATGCCGCCGCCGTCTCGCTGGACCGGATGCACAGCTCCGTGCGTCCGGAAGAACTGTCCCGCGCCATCGAGACGCTCGCCAAGGCCGACACGATCTATCTGCTCGGCGCGCGCCGGGTGTTCCCGGTCATCGCCTACTGCGCCTATGCGTTCGGCAAACTGGGGGTGCGTGCCATCCTCATCGATCATGTGGGCCAGATCGGCCCCGAGCAGCTGGCGATTGCCACGAGGCGCGATGCGGTGCTCGCCATCAGCTTCACGCCCTACGCGCCCGTCACCGCAGACCTCGCAGCCGCCGCAGCGCAGCGCAACGTGCCGGTGGTGGCGATCACGGATTCGGCCTTCAGCCCCCTGGTGACGAGCGCCGATGTGTGGCTGGAGGTGGCGGAGGCCGATTTCGGCGCCTTCCGGTCTCTGTCCGCATCGTTTGCGCTGGCCATGGCGCTGGCGGTGGGCACGGCGGAGAAGCGGGCGGAGAGCTAAACGCACGCGTCTTCCCGGACGGCAGAGCCGATCCGGGACCGTGTGCAGGATGTGGCGCGTGTTTCCCTCCCCCTTGTGGGGAGGGATCAAGGGTGGGGGTGTGAGCGCCAGACCTTCATAGGTTATCGCCAACACCTCCAACTCCTCCTCACAAGGGGGAGGAGGGCTGTTTGAGCCACTCTCGTCTTACGATCCCGGATCGGCTGCGCCGTCCGGGATGACGCTATCAGACCCGCACAGGCTTTCCTTCTTTCGCCGACTCCGTCGCCGCATCCGCAAGGCGCTGGGCCATGAGGCCGTCATGGCCGGTCGGGTTGCACGGCTTACCGTCGCGGATGGCGTTCAGGAACGTGGTGAGCTCTTCGCGATAGGCGTCCGCATAGCGCTCAAGGAAGAAGTCCTGCACCGGATCGGCGGTGACGCCGGACGCGTTCGCCACCTCCACGGTGGTGCGATGGATGTTGCCGGCGCGGATCATGCCCTTCGACCCGTGGACTTCGATGCGCTGGTCGTAACCATAGGTGGCGCGGCGGGAATTGGAGATCTGGACGATCCGGCCCTTGGCGGTCTTGAGCATCACGGCAGCAGTGTCCACGTCGCCCGCCTGGCCGATGGCCGGGTCCACCAGGGATGAGCCGACCGCATGCACCTCCACCGGCTCGTCGCCAAGCAGCAGGAAACGGGCCATGTCGAGGTCGTGGATCATCATGTCTCGGAACAGGCCGCCCGAGGTGGCGATGTAGCTCACCGGCGGCGGGCCGGGATCGCGGGAGAGGATCGTCACAAGCTCCACCTCGCCCACCTCGCCGTCGGCAAGGCGGCGGCGCAAGGCGGCGAAGTTCGGATCGAAGCGGCGGTTGAAGCCGATCATCAGCGGCGTGCCGGCCTTCTCCACCGTGGCGAGGCAGGCTTCGATGCGGGCGCTCGACAGATCAACCGGCTTTTCACAGAACACCGCCTTGCCGGCACGCGCCCCGCGCTCGATCAGGTCGGCGTGGGTGGTGGTCGGCGTGCAGACCAGGATGGCGTCCACATCGGAGCGCTCAACGATCTCGTCCAGCGACGCGACCTCCGCGCCCGTGGCCGCCGCCAGCTCCTGCGCCGCGGGAGCATGCGGATCGGCGACCGCCACGAGGCGGGCGTCGGGATGGCTGGCGGCATTGCGCCCGTGAATGCGGCCGATTCGGCCGGCGCCCAGAACGGCGATCCTGATCATGTTTCCCCTCAGATCCTTTGCCGGCTACGGCAATATTTAGAATTGATATTCCAAGATAACTTGCTAATAGAATAAACGTTCTATAGCCGCAAGGGCCGAACGGCCCTCGCCCGGTGCTTACGCCCGAGAGCGGGAGGAATAGCATGAAGCCAGCCCTCGATGTCATCACCATCGGCCGCTCCTCGGTCGATCTCTATGGCCAGCAGGTGGGCGGGCGGCTGGAGGACATGGCCTCCTTCTCCAAGGCAGTCGGCGGCTGCCCGGCCAACATCGCCATCGGCACGGCCCGGCTCGGCCTGAAATCCGGCCTCGTGACCCGCGTCGGCGACGAGGCCATGGGCCGCTTCATCCGCGAGCAGATGGAGCGCGAGGGTGTCGCGACGCAAGGCATCGTCACCGACAAGCAGCGTCTCACAGCCCTCGTGATCCTCGGCGTGCGGGACGAACATTCCTTTCCGCTGATCTTCTACCGCGACAACTGCGCCGACATGGCGCTGACCGAGGACGACATCGACGAGGGCTTCATCGCCTCCGCTGCAGCCATCGTCGTCACCGGCACGCATTTTTCACGTGAGACGACCGCCGCCGCCCAGAAGAAGGCCATTCGCATCGCGAAAGAAAATGGGCGCAAGGTCGTGTTCGACGTGGACTACCGCCCTAATCTGTGGGGGCTCCTAGGCCATGGCGCGGGCGAGTCGCGCTATGTGCGCTCCGATGCAGTCACGGAACATCTGCAGCCGATCCTCGCCGATTGCGATCTCATCGTCGGCACCGAGGAGGAGCTGCACATCGCAGGCGGGTCCGAGAACACCCTGGAGGCGATCCGCTCCATCCGCGCGGCCTCGAAGGCCACCATCGTGTGCAAGCGCGGACCCATGGGTTGCGTAGTGTTTCCCGATGCCATTCAGGACTCGCTCGACAATGGCGTGAAGGGGCCCGGCTTCCCGGTCGAGGTCTACAATGTGCTTGGCGCCGGCGACGCCTTCCTGTCCGGCTTCCTGCGCGGATGGCTGAAGGCTGAGCCGCTCGAAACCTGCTGCGCCTATGCCAATGCGAGCGGCGCCTTCGCCGTCTCGCGCCTGCTCTGCTCGCCCGAGATCCCGACCTTCCCGGAGCTGCAGCATTTCCTCAAAACCGGCAGCCGGTACAAGGCGCTACGCTTCGACGAGGACATCAACCACATCCACTGGGCGACCACGCGCCGGCCGCAATCTGATACCCTCATGGCGCTTGCCATCGATCACCGCATGCAGCTGGAAGTGATGGCGCAGGAAATCGGTGCACCGGTCGAGCGCATTCCTGACTTCAAGGTGCTGGCTGTGCAAGCCGCAGCGCGGGTGGCGGACGACCGCCCTGGTTTCGGCATGCTGATCGACGGCACCTATGGTCGCGAGGCCCTGTTCCGCGCCGCCGATCATCCGTTCTGGATCGGCCGCCCGGTGGAGCTGCCGGGCTCGCGCCCGCTCGATTTCGAGGGCGGCGGCTCGCTCGGGGCGAAGCTCGTGGAATGGCCGGTCGGCCACACCATCAAGTGCCTGTGCTTCTATCACCCTGACGATCCGCCGGAAATGAAGGAGCGCCAGGAGCGCGACCTGCTGCGCCTCCATGACGCCGCGCGCCGCATCGGCCGCGAGCTGCTGGTCGAGATCATCGCCGGCAAGCATGGGGTACTCAAGACCGACACCGTCGCCGGCATCCTGCAGCGCCTCTATGATCTCGGCATCAAGCCCGACTGGTGGAAGCTTGAACCGCAGCGTGATGAGGCCGCCTGGCACGCCGTCGGCAAGGTAATCACGACGAACGATCCCTATTGCCGCGGCATCGTGCTGCTCGGCCTGGAAGCGCCGGAGAACGAGCTGGAAGCAGCGTTCGCCGCTGCCGCCAGGGAGCCGCAGGTGAAGGGCTTCGCCGTCGGGCGCACGATCTTCAACGACGCCGCACGGCGCTGGCTGAAGGGTGAGATCACCGACGAGGCCGCTGTCGCCGACATGGCCTCCCGCTTCCAGCGCCTCGTGGATGCTTGGCAGCGGGCATCCGGCCGTGCGAAGGCCGCGTGAGACCGACGGAGCTGTTATCCTGAAGACGAGCTTGAGAAGGCTGCGCCCCTCGTCCAAGGTCGGCGCCATTCGAGAGGAAAACGCATGAGCACGATCCGCCTGACCATGGCACAAGCCGTCGCCCGCTTCCTGACCGCGCAGAAGACGGAGATCGACGGACAGGTGTTGCCCCTCTTCGGCGGCGTCTGGGCGATCTTCGGTCACGGCAACGTGGCCGGTATGGGCGAGGCGCTGCACGGGGTTCGTGACGCGCTTCCCACCTTCCGCGCCCACAACGAGCAGGGCATGGCCCATGCAGCGATCGCCTTCGCCAAGGCGTCGCGCCGCCGCCGCATGATGGCCTGCACAACGTCCATCGGTCCCGGCGCGACGAACATGGTGACGGCGGCAGCCGTGGCCCATGTGAACCGCCTTCCCGTGCTGCTTCTGCCCGGCGATGTCTTCGCCAACCGCCGGCCCGATCCCGTGCTGCAGCAGATCGAGAGCTTCTCCGACGGCACCATCTCGGCCAATGACTGCTTCAAGCCCGTGTCGCGCTATTTCGACCGCATCACGCGGCCGGAACAGATCATCCCGGCACTCCAGCGCGCCATGGCCGTGCTCACGGATCCCGCCGATTGCGGGCCGGTGACGCTCGCGCTCTGCCAGGACACGCAGGCCGAGGCCTATGATTATCCGGAGAACTTCTTCGCGGAGAAGATCTGGACGCCGCGCCGCATCCGCCCAGACGAGACGGAGCTCGCGCAAGCCGCCGATCTCATCCGCACCGCCAAGAAGCCCCTCATTGTGGCCGGCGGCGGCGTGCTCTATTCCGGCGCGGAAAAGGCACTGGCCGATTTCGCCGAAAGGCATGGCCTCTCCGTCGGTGAGACGCAAGCCGGCAAGTCAAGCCTGCCCCACGATCACCAAGCCAACCTCGGCGCGGTCGGAGTCACCGGCACAGGGGCTGCCAATGCATTGGCCGAGGATGCCGATGTGGTGATCGCGGTGGGCACCCGCCTGCAGGACTTCACCACCGGCTCCTGGGCTCTGTTCAAGAACCCGAGCCGGCGTATCGTCGGCCTCAACGTGCAGGTTTTCGATGCGACCAAACACAATGCTCTGCCGCTCGTCGCTGATGCACGCGTGGGTCTCGAAGAACTGAGCCGCGCGCTCGGCAGCTGGAGGGCGCCGGAAGCCTTGACCGCGAAAGCCCGGGAAGAGAAGACCCGCTGGTTCGACACAGCGGCACGCTTCACTGACCCAACCAACGCGGAACTTCCATCCGACGCGCAGGTGATCGGCGCCGTGCAGCGCAATTCGCAGCCGACGGACGTGGTGGTCTGCGCGGCCGGCGGCCTCCCAGGCGAGTTGCACAAGCACTGGAAGGCAAGCGCCGCGCTGGGCTACCACCTGGAATACGGCTATTCCTGCATGGGCTACGAGATCGCCGGCGGGCTCGGGGTGAAGATGGCCGATCCCTCCCGCGAGGTGATCGTGATGGTGGGCGACGGCTCCTACCTCATGATGAACTCGGAGCTCGCCACCTCGGTGATGCTGGGCCAGAAGCTCACCGTGGTGCTGCTCGACAACCGGGGCTATGGCTGCATCAATCGCCTGCAGCGCGCCACCGGTGGCGAGAGCTTCAACAATCTTCTGCAGCACACGAACCACGTGACCCTGCCCGATATCGACTTCGCGGCTCACGCGGCCAGCCTCGGCGCGCAGGCCGTGAAGGTGAAGGGCATTGGCGAGCTGGAGGATGCCCTGAAAAAGGCGCGTACTGCGGAGCGCAGTACCGTGATCGTCATCGACACCGACCCCCTCGCCTCAACGGATGAGGGCGGCCACTGGTGGGATGTGGCGGTGCCGGAAGTTTCGGTGCGCGATCAGGTGAAGACGGCGCGCAAAAATTATGAAACAGCCCTCGCCGCCCAGCGGGTGGGTGATTGAAGATGCAAACACGAACTCTGCCCTCATCCTAAGGAGGTCGCGGAGCGCCCGTCTCGAAGGATGATCTAGTGCTCTCTGGAAGCTCCTTCGAGACGGACTGCTCACGCAATCCCCCTCAGGATGAGGCCCTAAAATTTTTGTCTTTGGAAGGAACAAGAACATGACGATCCGCATTGGGGCCAATCCCATCGGCTGGTCCAACGACGACATGCCGGAGCTCGGAGGCGAGACGCCCCTGGAGGTGTGCCTGGCCGAAGCCCAGGAGGCCGGTTTCGAAGGCATGGAACTCGGCAACAAGTTCCCGCGCGAGCCGGAGGCCTTGAAGAAGGAGCTCGCGCCTTTCAACATGGCCTGCGTGTCCGGCTGGTACTCCGCCGAACTCCTCACCCGCGATGCCGATGCGGAGATGAAGGCGCTGCGCCCGCATCTCGACCTCCTGAAAGCCATGGGCTCGAACGTGCTCGTCCTCGCCGATACCTCGAACGCTATTCATGGTGATCGCTCCAAGCCCCTGTCGCAGCGCCCCGTGATGAAGGACGGCGACTGGGCCGAGTTCGGCCGCCGCATGACTGCAGTTGCCGAGCGCACCCTGCAGGAGGGTGTGCGCGTGGTCTATCACCACCACATGGGCACCATCGTGGAATCGGAGGCCGATATCGACGCCTTCATGAACTCGACTGGCGATGCCGTTCATCTCCTTCTCGACACGGGCCATGCCACATGGGGCGGCGCGGATCCGGCGGCGCTCGCCCGCCGCTACCGCAGCCGCATCAGCCATGTGCACACGAAGGATGTGCGCAAAAGCGTGATGGAGAGGTCGCGCGCAGAAGGCTGGAGCTTCCTCGATTCCGTCATCGAGGGGGTTTATACGGTGCCGGGTGACGGGATGGTGGATTTCGTTTCCGTGTTCAAGGAACTGCCGGGCTATAGCGGCTGGGTGGTGATCGAGGCGGAGCAGGACCCGAAGAAGGCGCATCCGCTCACCTATGCCAAGATGGGCTATGCCAATCTTACCCTGTACCTCAAGGAAGCCGGCCTGCGATAAGGACACATGCAATGTCGAAGCTTCTCGTCAAACCGTCGGCGCCCGATGGCACCGGGCGCATCCACGCGATCACGCCGGAATCCGCCGGCTGGACCTATGTGGGGTTCGAGGTCTACCGGCTGAGAAGCGGGCAGAGCCTCAAGCAAGCGACGGGAGACCGGGAAGCCTGTATCGTCATGCTATCAGGCCGCGCGCATGTCGGCGCCGCCGGCCAGGACTTCGGCATGATCGGCGGGCGCTCCTCGCCATTCGAGCCGGATCCGTGGTCGCTCTATGCGCCTGCCCGCTCCGAGTGGTCGCTGCAGGCGGAGACAGATTGCGAGATCGCCGTCTGCACGGCTCCTGCCGAAGGCAAGCTGCCGGCCCGCGTCATCGGCCCGGATCAGGTCGGCCAGGAGACGCGCGGCAAGGGCACCAACACGCGCCATGTGCGCAACATCCTGCCCGAGACGGAGACGGCCGAGAGCCTGCTCGTGGTGGAGGTGATCACGCCTTCGGGCCACTGGTCGAGCTACCCGCCGCACAAGCACGACCGGGACATGCTGCCCCACGAATCGCTGCTGGAGGAGACCTATTACCACCGCCTCAACCCGCCCTCGGGCTTTGCCCTGCAGCGGGTCTATACGGATGACCGCTCCCTCGACGAGACCCTGGCGGCCGCCAACGGCGACGTGGTGCTGGTGCCGAAGGGTTATCACCCGGTCGGCGCCCCCCACGGCTACGAACTCTATTATCTCAACGTGATGGCCGGCCCGAAGAGAGTCTGGAAGTTCCACAACGACCCGGACCACGAGTGGATGCTGAAGTCTTGATTTGGCGCGTCGCTGACAGGGGAGAACCGGAGCCGCTTCTCCGCACGATGCGCTCAGCCTGAGACCGCCTGGCCCTTGATCTGCCTAAGCCTTTCGGGCATGAGGCGAGCATCGTTTCTCTGAGAGGCCTCATGACCTGGTCCGATCTCGCCTCGCGCGCCTTCAAGACCGTGATCGCGCTCGTGAGCGCCATCGTGATGGACTACGCGTTCCTGAACGGGCGCATGACGCGCCAGGCTGTGGCAGGCATCGAGCGCATGGCGGCCGACGCGCCAGTGCTCGTCGACCGGCTTGTCACCAGCGCCCTCAACATCAAATGGGACCGCTGAGAATCTGAAGCGATTTTTGGTCTGTCGCCATTTGGGACGGAAAACCGGTTTCCACTTGTCCTGAAACAGCTCTAGCGGGCGCCGACCACCTCCAGGGCCATGCCTGCCATCATCGGCACGGCCTCGCCCATGCGGCGGGCACGCTCCGGATTGGACGCGTTGCCGTCGAGAGAGCGTTTGTAGACACCCTGCAGGATCGCCGCGAGGCGGAAGAAGCTGAAGGCAAGGTAGAAGGGCCAGTTGCCGATCACCTCGGTTCCTGTCCGCCGGCAATAGAGCTCGACGTACTCGGATTCCGTGGGAATGCCATGGGCCCTCCTGTCGATGCCGCCCAAGCCCCGGAACGCTCCCTCGGAGGGCAGTCGCCACTGCATGCACTGATAGGCGAGATCCGCCAGGGGATGGCCCAGGGTGGACAGCTCCCAGTCGAGCACCGCCAGAATGCGCGTTCCCGCCGGCTCGAAGATCATGTTGTCGAGGCGGTAATCGCCGTGGACGAGGCTCACCCGCCCGTCATCCTCCGGCGTGTGGCCTTCCAGCCATGTGATGAGGTCGTCCATCTCTGGGATCGGATGAGTCTCGGACGCGCGGTACTGGCCGGTCCAGCGGGCGATCTGGCGCTCGAAATAGCTGCCCGGCTTGCCGTACTCGGCAAGGCCGACGGCTGCGGGATCGACCTTGTGCAAGGCCGCGAGAGCCGCATTCATGGAATCGTAGATCGCGCTGCGTTCGGCAGGCTGGAGATCCGGCAGCTTGCCGTCCCAGAAAATGCGGCCCTCGACATAATCCATCACATAGAACATGGAGCCGATGATCGCGTCGTCCTCGCACAGGTGCAGAACACGAGGCACCGGCACGTCGGTGCGGGCGAGCGCCGCCATCACCCGGTATTCGCGATCCACCGCATGGGCCGATTTCAGCAGCGTTCCGGGCGGCTTTCGCCGCAGCACGAAGCGGCCCTTCGTGGAGGTGATCAGGAATGTCGGATTCGATTGACCGCCGGCGAATTTTTCCGCGCTGATCAACTGGCCGAAGCCAGGAACATGAGCCGCGAGATAGGGGCCGAGGCGCTCCGTGTCGAGTTGGGCTGCCGCTTGTGCTGTCATGAGCCTTCAGCCGAGCACGGAAAGCGTAATCCACTCGGCCGCAAGCGCCGGCTTCTCCACCCCGTCGATCTCGACGGTTACCTGGTAGCGCAGCATGGCTTGGCTCTCCGAGCGCAGGGAGACCTCGGAGAGGGTGAAGCGTCCCCTCACCCGTGCTCCCACCGGCACCGGCGAGAGAAAGCGGACACGCTCCAGGCCGTAATTGATGCCCATGGTCCGGTTCCTGATCGTCGGCAGCGCCTCCTGCCCCATGGCGGAGAGAAGCGACAGGGTGAGAAACCCATGCGCGATGGTGCCGCCGAAGGGCGTCTCGGCAAGGGCGCGTTCCGGGTCGACGTGGATGAACTGGAGATCTTCCGTGACAGCTGCGAAGCGGTCGATCCTGTCCTGGTCGATCACTGTCCAGGACGAGACGCCAACCTCCTGGCCGATCCGGTTCTTCAGGTCCTCGATGGAGACGGAGATCGGCGCATGCACGTTCATAGAGACGCCTCGCCGAAGATCTTGTGCCCGGTTTCCACGCCGATGCCGCCGTCGAGCGGTATGATGGCCCCCGTCGTGTAGGCGCCGCCGCGGCCGCAGAGGAACAGCAGCGCCCCCGCGATGTCGTCCGGCCGGCCGATGCGGCCGAAGGGCACGCTGGCTGCGACGAGCGCCCGTTTGCTTTCATCTCCGGTCGCGAAGGCCGTCATGCGGCTCTGAAAAGGTCCAGGCGCAAAGGCGTTCACGGTGATGCGGCGCGGGGCGAACTCCTTTGCGAGGATGCGCGTGAGGTGGTGTACGGCGGCCTTGGACGCCGCATAGGAATAGGCGTTGTCGCCGATGGGCGCCGCACCCATGACCGAGCCGAGATTGACGATGCGGGCCGGATCGTCGTCGCTGGCTGCCGCTTCAAGCAGGGGCAGCACTTGCTGGGTCAGGGTGAAGAGTCCCGCCACATTGACCGAGAACACGCCGTCCCAGGCTTTGTGCGGGAAGTGTTCCAGCGGCTCGCCCCAGGTCTTGCCCGCATTGTTGACGAGGATGTGGAGGTGCTCCGTACGTGCCTTCACCTCGGAAGCCAGAGCCATCACGCCGGCTTCCGTCCCCACATCGCCGGCGAAGCCTTCCGCCGTGCCGCCGGCATCGAGCGCATTCAGCTCCTGCGCCACAGCCTCACAGGCCTCGCCCTTGCGCGAGGCGATCAGCACACGCGCTCCGGCCCGCACGAGAGCCTCGGCGATCATGCGGCCGATCCCAGTGGCGCCCCCGGTCACGAGCGCCGTCTTGCCCGCGACCGAGAACAATGAGCTGAGGTAATCCCGAGCCATCGGCCGCTCACGCGGCCGTGGGAAGGACGTAGTCCCTTAGGATCTTACGCAATTCGAGCTTCGAGATCTTGCCTGTCGCGGTCATCGGAATGGTCTCCACGAACAGCACGTCATCAGGCACCTGCCAGGTCGCCACCTTGGTGGCGAGATAGGCCAGGATGTCCTCCTTCGCGGGCTTCTCATCCGGCTTCGGCGCCACCACGAGCAGCGGCCGCTCGCCCCAGCGCGGATGCGGCATGGCGAGCACCGCGCAATTGGCGACGCCCGGGCAGCCCATGGCCGCATTCTCCAGGTCGATGGAGGAGATCCACTCGCCGCCGGATTTCACCAGATCCTTGGTGCGGTCCACGATCTGGAGGAAGCCGTCGGGCGTGATCTTGGCCACGTCACCCGTCTTGAACCACCCCTCTGCATCGAGCGCCTGTGCTGTGGCAGCCTCGTTGTTGTAGTAGCCCGAGGCCACCGCGGGGCCGCGCACGCAGAGTTCGCCGAAGACCTCGCCGTCCTTCGGCAGCTCCTTGCCGTGCTCGTCGACGATCTTCATGTCCACCGTGAAAAGACGCCGACCCTGGCGAACTTTGAGGGCAACCTTCTCATCGAGCGGCAACTGCTCCATGTCTGGGCCCAGCATGCCGAACGTGCCGATGGGGCTCATCTCGGTCATGCCCCAGCCGTGGCAGACGCTGATGCCGTAATCGCGCTCGAAGGCCTCGATCATGGGCTGCGGAGCAGCCGAGCCGCCGATGATCACATCGGTCAATCCTTCCGGCTTGCGGCCCCTTTGCTTCATCTCGTTCAGAAGGCCGAGCCACACGGTGGGCACGCCCCAGCTGTTGTCGACCTTCTCGGTATCCATCAGATTGAAAAGACTCGCCCCATCGAGCTTCGCCCCCGGGAAGATCAGGGAGGTCCCGGAGAGAGGCGCCGAATAAGGCAGCGCCCAGGCGTTGACGTGGAAGAGCGGCACCACGGGAAGGATCTTCTTCCCCATGCCGAAATAGCGCGCGGCGCCGATCACCGACGTCATGGCATGGATCACCTGCGAGCGGTGCGAGTAGAGCACGCCCTTGGGTTCTCCCGTAGTGCCGGAGGTGTAGCTCAGCGCCGCAGCCGTGTTCTCGTCGAGATCCGGCCAAGTGATCGTGTCAGGCTGTCCTACAAGCAGATCCTCATAGCACAGGAGACCATCGAGGCCCTCCTGCGCGGGCATGGTCTCGCGACCCGTCATTGCCACATAGGTGAGACCTTCCGGCAGCTTCGGCCGCAGGGCCGCCACGAGAGGCGCAAAGGTGATGTCGAAGAACAGCGCCGTGTCCTGCGCATGATTGATGATGTAGACGAGCTGCTCGGGAAACAGGCGCGGATTGACGGTGTGGCACACGGCCCCGATGCCCGAGATGGCGTAGTAGAGCTCGAAATGCCGGTAGCCGTTCCAGGCCAGGGTCGCCACGCGATCCCCGGGCTTGATGCCAAGCGCCCGAAGCCCATGCGCCAGCCGAGCAATGCGCTTGTGAATATCCTTGTAGGTGGTGCGGTGAATGCCGCCCTCGGTTGCGACCGAGACGATCTCGGTATTGGCGTGCACCTCCGCGGCCAGATCAATGATTGCCGGGATCGACAGCTGCCGATCCATCATCATTCCCTTCAACATCGTTTCTTCCCTCCGGTTTTTGCTTATTGTCAGGAATTTATCGGCCGTTTGCGACTTGTCCAGCCTGCCGCAGGGGTGGCATCGAGGCCTGATCCAGAACGGCAATGGTGGCGAGCGCAACGGCCGTCTGCTTCTCGCGCCCGTCTTTTTCGGTGAACACGTCAGCCGCTACGATGATCATGCGGCTGCCGGGCTTGACCACCTGTGAGCGGCAGATGAGACGGTCCCCATCGGCCGGCGAGAACAGGTTGAGCTTGTATTCGGCCGTGAGGACGCCCTGGCCCGGCTTCAGAACGGTCGCGGCGGCGATCGTCGTGCCGTTGTCGATCAGGAAAGCCGTGACGCCACCATGAAACAGGCCGTGCTGCTGAAGCAGGTTATCACGGCGGGTAACTGAGATCGTCGCGGAGCCGGGTGCCAGCTCGTCGATCTGCGCCCCAACGAGATGCATGAAGCCCTGCAGGGCCACGCGCTCCCGAATGCCGGTGGCGCGGGTATCGAATGGGATTGCATCCATGTGGATCGCCTGCCCCTTCTGCGGAAGAAGCAGGGCCGGCTCTGAGGCCGGCCCTGTTCATCAAGGCTCTTACTGGCCGAGGCTTGCCGCCTCGACGGTCTCGACCTTGCCGCCCTTGACGACGCCCACGACGATGTTGGCGTTGGTGCCGCCGCGATCATCGACGCTGGTGATGCGCGCTGGGTTCCTTTCCGGCGGCAGCTTGCCATAGGCCTCGCTGAGCTTGGCGTGGATCGCCTTCGGGTCGGAGACGGTGCCGGCGAGCTTCATGGCCTCGGCCACGGCGTTCAGGGTCGAGTAGTGGTAGGAGGCTTCCGTGCCCGGGTTGCGGTTGTAGAGCTTCTTGAACTTCGCGATAAAGTTTTCCGTACCGGGACGCTTGTCATAGATCAGCGGCAGAACGCCGACGGAGCCTTCAAGCATGTCCATGCCGCCGGTCACCGCCGCCATCTCGTCGAGCTTGGCCTGATCCATCACGGCAAATCCGCCCTTGAAGCCGAGTTCGCGCGCCTGCTTGGCGATGAGAGCCGTGGGCTCCGAGGCGCCGCCGATGAACAGCACGTCGGGGCTGGCGGCGAGCACGCGGCTGACGCCGCTGTAGAAATCCGTATCCTTGTTGTAGGACATCGGGTTCTCGGCCACGATCTGACCGCCGGCCTTCGTCCAGGCGGGGCCGAAGAGCTGCGCCCAGGCTTTGGCATAATCATGATCGCCGCCGGCCATGGCGAGCTTCTTGCCGAACGTCTTCATCTGCACGTTGATGAAAGGCTGCACATAGCCAGCGAAGGACGGCGGAATGCGTAAGGTGAGCTTGTTGCCGCGCTCGGTCATGTTCGGCACGCTGGTATAGGCGCCGAGAATGAAGTTGTCCTGCTCGTTGAAGGCTTGGATCGCGAAGGCGCCGCCGGAATGGGGCGTGAAGACCATCGGGGTGTTGTTCTGCGCCTTCAGGCGCTTGGCGTTCACAGCCGCTTCGCTGGGCGAGTACTTGTCGTCGAGCGCCACGATGTTGAACTTGTACTTCTTGCCGCCGACATCGAAGCCGCCGACATCGTTGATCTCCTTCGCGGCCATCTCCAGGCCGACCAGGGTGTTCTTGCCGTAGAGCGCGGCGCCGCCGCTGAGCGGGCCGGTGTAGCCGATATTCACCGTCTCCTGAGCCGATGCGACGGACGCGAAGCCGGCCGCAAGCGTCATTGCGCCTGCGGTATGAACCAGGTGTTTCCAAAGAGCCATTTGTTTCCTCTCCTCTTGTTCTTTCTTCATGGGGCGGGAGTTCGACCGCGATCGGCTCCCGTCTCTCTGTTGGCGAACCTTCTTAGATTCGCAGGCTTCCACAACCGGCGCCGGATCAGGCGCCGATATAGGCTTTTCGAACACGCTCATCGTTGAGCAGGGTGTCCCGGTCGCCTTCCATGACGATCCGGCCGCTCTCGATGACGTAAGCGCGATGGGCGATCTGCAGGGCCGCATAGGCGTTCTGCTCGGCGAGCAGCACCGTCGTGCCCTTGTCGTTGATCGCTTTGATGACGCCGAGCACCTGCTTGACCACCAGCGGCGCGAGGCCGAGCGACGGCTCGTCCAGCAGAAGGACCTGCGGCCGCCCCATCAGGGCGCGGCCGATGGCCACCATCTGCTGCTGGCCGCCGCTCAGCGAACCGGCCATGTCATGGCGCTTCTCGTACAGGATCGGGAACATCTCGAAGACCTGATCGAGGATCTTCTCGGATTCCTTCTTGTCCTGGCGATGCACATAGGCGCCGAGAAGCAGGTTCTTTCGCACGGACATTTCCGGGAAGAGCTTGCGCCCCTCCGGGCAATGCACGACGCCGGACTGAACGATCTGCGACGGCTTGCGCCCGGCGATGTTCTGGTCCCTGAACCAGATGTTGCCGCGGGTGAGCTTGCGCAACCCGCTGATGGCCAGAAACAGCGAACTCTTGCCGGCGCCGTTGGCGCCCAGCATCACCACGAGTTCGCCGGGCTCGGCATGGATGGAAATGCCGTCAAGCGCCCGGAAGCTGCCGTAATTGAGCTGTGCTCCCTCAAGCCGCAGCATAGTCAGCTCCCAGATAGGCCTCAATGACGCGCTGGTCGGACCGGATCTGCGCCGGCGTGCCTTGAGCGATCATCTCGCCGTGGTCGAGCACCACGATCTTGTCGGCGAGGCTCATGATCATGTCCATCTTATGCTCGATCAGGCACACGGTCAGCCCCTTGCGGATCATCTTGCGGATGAGTTCGGCAAGGCCCAGGGTCTCCTCGGGATTGACGCCGCCGGCGGGCTCGTCGAGCAGCACCATCTTCGGATCAGTGGCGAGCGCCAGGGCGAAGGCGACGCGCTTGCGTTCCTCCTGCGAGATGTCCGCCGCCAAGTGGTGCGCCACGGACGAGAGGCCTACGAAATCGAGCACCTCTTCGGCCTTGGCGCGGCAGCGATGCTCGTCCTCTTTCAGACGCTTCGTATTGAGCACCACGTCCCAGAAGGTGGATGTGGTGCGAAGCCGATGGCCGACGATGAGATTGTCGAGCACCGTCGCCTTGTCGAACAGGGTGGTCGACTGGAAGGTGCGTGCGACGCCGAGCTTGGCGACCTGATCGGGACGCAAGCCCGTCACGTCCTGCCCGTCGAAGATGATGCGCCCGGAGGTCGGCTTGTGATAACCGCTCACCAGATTGAAGAACGTGGTCTTGCCGGCGCCGTTCGGGCCAATGATCGCGTTGATCCGGTTCTTCTCGAAGGTGGTGGTCACATCGCGGACCGCCGTCAGGCCGCCGAAGCGTTTGGTCAGCCCCTGGATCTCAAGCATTGGTGCTGACCTCCTGCTGTGAACCAATCACGGATCGCTGAAGGCGCCTGTCCTGCATGGAGGCTGCCGCCCGCCGCGCCTGCCTTTCGCGCCAGTAGCCGATGAGGCCTTGCGGGAAATACATGACCAGCAGGATGAGAAGCGGACCGAACACGATCATCCGGAAGTCCTGCAGGAACTGCAGCGACTGGGTGAGCCAGGTGAGCAGGATCGCCCCGAGCAAAGGCCCGAACAGGGTGCCGATGCCGCCCACGAGGATGAAGGCGATCATGTCGAAGGTGTGGCTCTCCAGCGCCATGGCCGGGCCGATGAAGCGCACGAAGCCGGCATAAAGCGCACCGGCCATCCCGGCATAGAAGGTGGAGAGCACGAAGGCGAGCACCTTGGTGCGCATCAGGTTGATGCCCAGGGTCTCGGCGAGGTCCTCACCATTGCGGATGGCGATGAAAGCGCGCCCGAGCAGCGAATGCACGATCCGGCTCATGAGCCACAGGCTCACCACCAGGAAGAACAGCACGAGGTAGTACTGCGACCAGGTGTTGTCGAAGCGGATCGGGCCGATGCCAGTGGGGGCCGGAATGTCGATGATGCCCACCGTTCCATGGGTCAGCGCATCCGACTTCTCGATGATCAGATAGATCATGAATCCAACGCAGAGGGTGAAGATCGAGAAGAAGTGCCCCTTCAGCCGCAGCGAGAGCAGACCGGCGAAGAAGCCGATGACCGCACTCAAGAGCCCGGCGACCACGAAGGCGACCCAATAGGGCACGCCATAATCGACGGTCAGGATGCCGACCGTGTAGGCGCCGATGGCCATGAAGCCCGCATGCGCCAGGTTGAGCTGGCCCGTGTAGCCCAGGATGAGGTTCAGGCCTACCGCGGCGATCGCCATGATATAGGCGAGCGACATCACGTAGATGTAATAGTCGTTCGCGGCGATCATCGGGAAGACGATGGCCAAAACGAGCAGAACGGCGAGAAGAGGCTTTTGCCAGGTCTTCGACATCATGCCCGGGCTCCGCTTGGAAAGAGGCCCTGGGGCCGGAACGACAGGATCAGGACGAGCAGCGCGAAGGCGATGATGTCCTTGTAATTCGTGGAGACGTAGAAGGCCCCGAAGCTTTCCGCGAACCCAATCACCAATCCGCCGACAATGGCGCCGGGAATGCTGCCCATGCCGCCCAGGATGATGATCACGAAGGCCTTCATGATCACGAGATGTCCCATGGAGGGATAGATCAGGTTGATGGGCGCAAAGAGCGTTGCGGCCACCGCCGCGAGCGCACCGGAAATTGCAAAGGTGAGAACCGACACCTTGGTGGCGTCGATGCCGACCAGGGAGGCTCCTTCACGGTTCTGCGCCATGGCGATGATCGTGGAACCGGTGAGCGTGCGGGTGAGGAAGAGATGGAGCACGAACATCAGCCCGAACGCCGCCGCGATGATGATCAAACGCTGCGCAGGCGCCACGAGATCGAAGAGGCGGACGATCTGCGGGTAAGGCGGTGCAAGGCGGTGGAATTCCGCACCCCAGATCGCCTGAATGCCGGCCTCCAGGAACAGAAGAAGGCCGATTGCCGCGATCATGTCGTGCAGCGGTGGCGCGTTGCGCAGGCGATGGAAAATGAGACGATCCGACAGGACGGCGAGAAGAGCTACCACGAGCGCCGCTCCCGCCATGGCGACCCAGTAATTCGCGCCGAGCGAGCCCACGAGGTAAAACGCCATATAGGCGCCGACCATATACAGGGCGCCATGGGCGAAGTTGGGGATGTGGAGAATCCCGTAGACGAGTGTGAGACCAAGGGCCACGAGCGCATAGACGCTCCCGAGCGTCAGCCCGTTCAGAACCTGCTGAAAAAAGATGTTCAAGGAGCCGCGTCCTCCTCCTGGGCTCCGGGCTCCCGTGCTCGACCGCGATTTCCTGCCTGGCTAGGGCAGGAGCTGAGGACCTGTGACCTGCGGCACCGGACCCTCAAACCGGACGAACCGGGCTCCTCGGATCGTTTCCTCTCGAATGAACGGTACGGTCCTTTTCAGGGTCGCACCGCCGGCAGGGCTTCATTGGCCCTGTCCTGTGTCTGAGGGGAGACTGACACGAGACTATGGCCTCGTCAACGGATCATGAAATCAGAATTGCACCGATTTTAGGCGGCGCCGGATTCGGTCTCGACACCCTCTTAGAATAACCGGTACAGTCGAACTGTTGCACGCGCGGCATCGCTCCCAGCATCAATTCGTGTTAGGAGCTCAACCATGGGCGGCCCTAGGCCTGCCCTCGGGCCAGGAGCCACGAAACTGCCATGACGCCGACCTCCAACGCTCTTCCGCGCCAGACCAAGCGCTACGAGCAGAAGCGACAGGCCATTCTTGACGGGGCCGTCCAGCTCTTCAATCAAAAGGGATTGAAAGGGACGACCTTGGCCGATGTGGCTCAGAGCGTCGGGCTGATCACCAACAGCGTCACCTATTATTACCGCAAGAAGGAGGAGTTGGCGACGGCCTGCCTCCTGCGCTCCATCGAAGCGCTGGATGGGCTCATCGCCGTCGCCCTGCAACGGGAGACGCCGGAGGAGCGCCTGCGGACGATCCTGCGGCTTTATTGCGAAAGGCTGGCGGAGAGCGCCTCGGGAGACCGGCCGCCGCTCATGAGCTTCAGCGACATGCGGTCGCTGACCAGCCCGCACGTGGAGCTGGTGTTCGACACCTATAACCAGATGTTTCGGCACCTGCGCAGCCTGTACGACCTCGACGGCGCACCGCCCTTGAGTCGTGCCCAGAAGAATGCGCGCGCCCATCTGCTGATCTCCGTCATGCACGGCGTCCGGCACTGGATCGACCATTACGAGCCCCAGGATTACCGGCACGTCGCCGACAGGATCAGCGATATTCTCATCCACGGGCTCGCCACGCCGCAATCGGCCTGGCGCCCCACGGTGCTGCCGCAGATGACCTGGCCTTCGGCCGAGGAGGTTTCGCCCGAAGCCTTCCTGCGTTCGGCCACCATCCTGATCAACGAACAGGGCTACCGGGGTGCCTCGGTGGAGAAGATCTCGGCCCGGCTGAACGTCACCAAGGGATCGTTCTACCACCACAACGACAACAAGGACGACCTTGTGACCGCCTGCTTCGAGCGCACCTTCGCGGTGGTGCGGCAGGTCCAGCAGGCCGCAGAGGCGGACGGGCACACAGGCTGGGATCGTCTCTGCGCCGCAACGAACGAACTGATCCGCTACCAGATTTCCGATCAGGGGCCGCTGCTGCGCATCTCCGCCTTCAGTGCCCTGCCGGAGGGCTTGAGAGGCCAGACAAAGCGCACCATGGATCGCTTGGCGCAGCGCTTCAGCAGCTTCGTGGTCGATGGGATGATGGATGGTTCGATCCGGCCGCTCGACCCCTTCGTGGCCGCCCATGTGGTCGACAGTGCCATCAACGCGGCAGCGGAGCTTGAGCGCTGGATCTCGGGTGTCACGCGGGAAACGGCGGCGGATGTCTATGCCAGACCGCTGTTCATCGGTGTGTTCTCGCCGGAGGCAGAAGCCGAGGCCCAGCCGGCCAGCACCGCGCGGAGCGCCGCGACCAGCGCGAGGGGCTGATCGAGCGGCACATGATGGTAGGCCTCGGGGATGTCGATCACCGGGGTGCCGGGCGGTAGGATCCCCCGCATCCGCGCAATGTCCCCTTGCTGCATCAGAGTGGAGCGGGCGCCCAGCAGAACCGCCAGCGGACATTTTGGAGCCGCCAAGGCCGGAGCCGGGTCCTCCCATTCGTAGTCGCGCCACAGATACGGATCGAAGCGCCAGGTCCAGCCGGATTCCTCGGGCGTCCCGACCTGGGTCAGTGAGGTTCGGGCGATGAAATCCGCGATGAAAAGGTTCTCGCAGGGTTGAGCGGGAACGAGCCGGAAGCGCTGCAGGGCAGCCTCCAGGGTTGGGTAGATCTTGTGCGGGCGCATCTCCCAGGCGGCGCCCTTCTCCTTGCGCTCGCGCCGCCGCTCCGGGGAGAAGATCGGCGTGTCGATGATGATCCCGCCGCCGAGCCGCGCCCCGTGCCGCGCGGCGGCCTCGATGATGGGAAAGCCCCCGAAGGAATGACCGACGAAGACAGGCTTGGTCTTGCTGTCGAACAAGCCCGTCGCCCCAGCTACCGTCATCGCCTCCTCGACGAAGACGTCGAAGGAATAGCGCTCGCGCTGGTCCGACCCGCCCATGCCCGACCAGGAGAGAGCCGTGCAGCGATACTCGCTTGAGAAGAACGGCGCGATGAAGCTCCACCAATCCGCATGCGCTCCGTTGCCGTGAAGGAACAGGAGCCCGGGCCTGCCACACTCGCCCCAGGTGAGCGTTTCGATCCGGGCACCCGCCGCCTCGACGAAGCCCCGCTCCGGTGCGTCCGCCAGAGCCTGATCGAACCAGGCCGGTGCGCTCGGTCGTGCACCGGCGAGTGATGCAAGCAGCGTCTGACGCCGTGGGTCGGGAGCCGTGTCGTTCATGGCAGGCGCGACCCCGTCAGAGATCGCGGAAACCCTTGCCGTCGGCAACGAGACGCTCAAGCAGCGCAGACGGCTTGAAATCGGCCCCGTATTGCGCCTCGTAGGCGCGCAGCCGGTCGAGCACGTGGCCTAAGCCCACCTGCTCGCCGTAGAACATCGGGCCGCCGCGATAGACTGGCCAGCCATAGCCGTTGATCCAAACGATATCGATGTCGGAGGAGCGGATGGCGATGCCCTCCTCCAGGATCTTCGCGCCCTCGTTGATCATCGTATAGACGCAGCGCTCCAGGATTTCCTGATCGGAAATCTCCCGGCGCGTGATGCCCTTCTTGGCCGAGAGATCAAGGATGATCTGCTCCACGAGTTTTGAGGGCTTGGCGTTGCGGTTCTCGTCGTAATCGTAGAAGCCGGCGCCCGTCTTCTGGCCGCGGCGATCCTGCTCGCAGAGGATCTCGCGTGCGGTCTCGCCCTGCGAGGTCTCGCGCGACCAGCCGATGTCGAGGCCGGCGAGATCGGCCATGGCGAAGGGCCCCATGGGGAAGCCGAACTCGTAGAGCACCCGGTCCACGTCCCACGGCATCGCGCCCTCAAGAATCAGGCGATTGGCCTCGCGCTGGCGCGGCTCGAGCATGCGGTTACCGACGAAACCGTGGCAGACGCCCACCAGCACGGCGATCTTACCGATCTGACGGCCGAGCTGCATGGCGGTGGCGACCACCCGCTTGTCGGTCTTCTCGCCGCGCACGACCTCCAGCAGGCGCATGATGTTGGCCGGCGAGAAGAAGTGCATGCCGAGCACGTGTTCCGGCCGCTTCGTCATTGCGGCGATCTCGTTCACGTTGAGATAGGACGTGTTGCTGGCGAGAATCGCGCCGGGCTTGGCGATGGCATCGAGCTTCGAGAAGATCTCCTTTTTGATCGCCATGTTCTCGAACACGGCCTCGATGATGAGGTCGCAATCCGCCAGATCCTCCAGATTGAGGCTGCCGGTGAGGAGCCCCATGCGGCGCTCCACGTCCTCCGTGCTCATGCGGCCCTTCTTGGCCGTGCTCTCGTAGTTGCGGCGGATCACGCCCAGGCCCCGCTCCAGCGCCTCGGGCTTCGCCTCGACGATGGTGACGGGCAGTGCCGCATTGGCGAAATTCATCGAGATGCCGCCGCCCATGGTGCCGGCGCCGATGACGCCGACCTTCTTCACCGGCAGGGTCGGCGTGTCGTCGGAAATATCTGGAATCTTCCAGACCTGACGCTCGGCGAAGAATACGTGGCGCTGCGCCGCCGACTGCTCGCCGCTCACGAGTTCCTGAAAGAGCTGGCGCTCCAGCTTGATGCCCTCGTCGAAGGGCCGATTCACAGCCGCCTCGATGCAGCGGATGTTGTATTCCGGCGCCTGGAAGCCGCGGAACTTGCGGGCATTGGCCTTTCGGAATGTATCAAAAACCTCCGGCTTGCCACGAGCCGCAGCGATCTTGTCGTCGAGGTCGCGCACTTTCTTCAGGGGCCGGTTCTCGGCAACCACCCGGCGCGCGAAGGCAATGGCGCTTGCGAGCAGATCGTTCTCGTCGACGAGTTCGTCGACGATGCCCATCTCCTTCGCGGCCTTGGCCGAGATCGGGCTGCCGGAGGTGACCATCTCCATGGCCCGCTCTGGCCCCACGAGGCGCGGCAGGCGCTGCGTGCCGCCGGCGCCCGGGAGCAATCCGAGCTTCACTTCCGGGAAGCCGCATTTCGCCGAGGGCACGGCCACGCGGTAATGGCAGGCGAGCGCCGTCTCCAGACCGCCGCCGAGCGCCGTACCGTGAAGGGCGGCGACCACCGGCTTCGACGAAGCCTCGATGAAGTCCACCACCTCAGGCAGCATCGGCTGCTTCGGTGGCTTGCCGAACTCGCTGATGTCGGCACCGGCGAAGAAGGTGCGGCCCTCGCAATGGAGCACCACGGCCTTGACGCCTGCATCGGCGCCGGCTTGCCTGATGCCTTCCACGATGCCTTCGCGCACCTGCGCCGAGAGCGCGTTCACGGGAGGCGAGTTGACAGTGAGCACGGCGATCTCGCCGTCGCGTCTCAGCTCGACGACGGGATTGATGCGGGTTGCGGAACTCATCTCGGCCGCGCTGCTCATGCTGGTCTCTCCCCTGATTCGGTGCGCTTGTCTGACAGACGTGTCCTAGTAGATTTCGAAAAGACCGGCAGCGCCCATGCCGCCGCCCACGCACATGGTGACGACGCCGTATTTCGCGCCGCGGCGCTTGCCTTCAATGAGGATATGCCCGGTCATGCGCGCGCCCGACATGCCATAGGGATGGCCGATGGAGATGGCGCCGCCGCTCACGTTGAGCTTCTCGTTGGGAATGCCGAGCCGGTCGCGGCAATAGAGCACCTGGCAGGCGAAGGCCTCGTTCAATTCCCAGATGTCGATGTCGTCCACCGTCAGGCCATGCTGCTTGAGCAGCTTCGGCACGGCAAAGACCGGTCCGATGCCCATCTCGTCCGGATCGCAGCCGGCCACTGCCATGCCGCGATAGGCGCCGAGCGGCTGCAGGCCGCGGCGCTCCGCCTCTTTCGCTTCCATCAGAACGGCCGCCGAGGCGCCGTCCGACAATTGCGAGGCATTGCCCGCCGTGATGAAGCGGCCTTCCTTCACCCGCAACCCATCCTTGAACACCGGGTTCAGCGCCTTCAGGTCCTCAAGCCGCGTCTGCGGGCGATTGCCCTCATCCTGCGAGAGCGTGATCTCGCGCTGGGAGGTGGCGCCAGTGGCCTTGTCGACCACGACCATGCTGGTCGTCATGGGAACGATCTCGGCGGCGAAGCGGCCCTCGGCCTGGGCTTGAGCAGTGCGCTGCTGCGACTGCAGGGCATATTCGTCCTGCGCCTCGCGGGAGACACCGTAGCGGTCGGCTACGGTCTCGGCCGTCTCGAGCATGCTCATGTAGAGCGCCGGAACCGTCTCCACGAGCGCCGGGTCCTTGGCGCGGTAGCGGTTGGCATGCTCGTTCTGGACCAGGGAGATCGATTCAAGGCCGCCGCCCACCGCGATGCCGATCCCATCGACGACGATCTCCTTGGCGGCCGTCGCGATGGCCATGAGGCCGGAGGCGCATTGCCGGTCCATGCTCATGCCAGCGACGCCCGTCGGCAGGCCCGCGCGCAGGGCCGCCTGGCGGGCGATGTTCGACCCGGTCGAGCCCTGCTGCAGCGCTGCGCCCATGACCACGTCGCCGATCTCGCCCGGATCGATGCCGGCGCGCTTCACCGCTTCGGCGATGGCATGACCACCGAGAGCCTGGGCCTGAGTGTCGTTGAAGGCGCCGCGGTAGGCTTTTCCGATAGGGGTGCGTGCCGTGGAAACGATGACAGCTTCACGCATGTTGGGATCCTCCCTGGATCGCTGGGGCGGTTGCAGCCCCTTGATTCCAAGCCACCCGGCGCCGGCGGCGGCGAGCGCTCCTGACCTTGTCTGGTGCTATTAATGACAAAAGCGGTATGTTTTTGTCTAGCCCAAATCCTTTTGAAAACATGAGGAAAATTCATGCCTCCAGATTTTTTCGAAAATTCGGCTTGCATCTGGAGACGGCGTGGATACCCTACCTCGCGTAAAGATTATGCGCTTTCTGGGGAGGAAGCGAAGGATGCTGGCCCTACTCAGCAAACAGCCGGGCGGACCCGAGACGCTCGTGCTGGAATCCGTGGCCGAGCCCAACCCCAAGCCGGGCGAAATCCTGCTGACCGTCAAGGCCTGCGGGGTGAACTACCCCGACGCCCTGATCATCGAGGATCGCTACCAGTTCAAGCCTGAACGTCCCTTCGCGCCGGGCAGCGAGGTCTCCGGGATTGTCGAGGCAGTGGGCGAAGGCGTCTCCTTCCTGAAAGCCGGCGACCGGGTGATCGGCTCCTGCGGCTGGGGCGGCATGGCCGAGAAGCTTGCCCTCTCGGCCGACCGCTGCATCCCCATGCCGGACGCCATGCCCTTCGACGAGGCGGCGGCCTTCGTCATGACCTATGGCACCTCCTACCATGCCCTCAAGGACCGGGCAGGGCTGAAGGCCGGTGAGACACTGCTGGTGCTGGGCGCAGCCGGAGGCGTCGGGCTTGCAGCGGTGGAACTCGGCAAGGCAATGGGCGCGAAGGTCATCGCCGCCGCATCCTCGGACGAAAAGGCGGCGCTTGCGAAGCGGCACGGCGCCGACGAGAGCATCGTTTATCCATCCGGACCCTTCGATAAGGATGGCGTCAAAGCTCTGGCCGAACAGTTCAAGACCGTATGCGGCCCGGACGGTGCGGACGTGATCTATGACCCGGTGGGAGGCGATTATTCGGAAGCGGCCTTGCGCGCCATCGCCTGGGAAGGGCGCTTCCTCGTGGTCGGCTTTCCGGCCGGGATCCCGAAGCTTCCCCTCAACCTGCCGCTCCTGAAATCCTGCCAGATCGTCGGCGTGTTCTGGGGCGCCTTCGCCAAGCGCGACCCGAAAGCCAACGCGGCCAATTTAGGAGAACTTCTCGATCTCTATGCGGGCGGAAAAATCAAGCCGGTGATTTCCGAACGCGTGCCCCTGGCCCGGGCCGGCGAGGCCATTGCGGCCTTGAGCGCGCGCAAGGCTCTTGGCAAGATCGTCGTCACCATGAATGGGGCGGACGCATCATGAGCCGGACGGCCTTTCCCTGGGAGCGCTCCTATCCACCCGGCGTTCGCTGGGATGCTCCCATCGTGCCGAGCACACTGCCGCAGCTTCTCGATGAGGCGGTGGCAGCCTATGGCGACAGACCGGCCATCGAATACCGGGACCGGCACATCAGCTACACCGAGATCGGCCGTCAGGCTGATGCGTTCGCCGCCGCCCTCCTCCGCTCACCCGCCGATGTCCCGGAAGCGGTCGCGCTCTATCTGCCGAACACGCCGTATCATCCTTATGCTTTCTTCGGCGCAGCCAAGGCCGGAATCAGGCTCGCTCACCTGAGCCCCCTCGATGCCGAGCGGGAACTGGCGCACAAGCTGCACGACAGCGGCGCGCACATTCTCGTAACGACCAACCTCGCCAGCATGCTGTCCATGGCGCTCAAGCTCCTGGATGCCGGGCATGTGGACCGGCTGATCGTCGGCGAGGACGCCGTCTGGGGGCCGTGCCCGGCGCCCGTCATGCCGATCCCGGAGCGGCCCGAAATCATCACCTTCGAGGCCTTCACGCGCGATGCGGCTCCGCCCGCGCAATGGCCCGCGATCACGCCGGACGGCATCGCGCTGCTGCAATATACCGGCGGCACCACCGGCACGCCGAAGGGCGCCATCCTCACCCATGGCAATCTGACCGCAGCGGTCGCCATGTACGAGGCCTGGTTCGGCCCGCAGCTGAATACGCGTCCGGGTGAGCAGAAGGTGATCTGCGTGCTGCCGCTGTTCCACATCTTCGCTCTGACCACGATCCTGCTGCGCCAGATCCGGAACGGCAACGAGATCCTGCTGCGCCTGCGCTTCGATCCTGAGACGACGCTCCGCGACATCGAGGTGAAGCGGGCCACCGCTTTTCCAGGCGTTCCCACCATGTGGATTGCGCTTGCCAATCATCCTGGCATCGAGAACCGCGACTTTTCCTCCGTGATCCATCTCAGTTCCGGAGGAGCGCCGCTGCCGGTCGAGGTCGGGGAGCGCTTTCATCGTCTCACGGGGCAGCGTCTCCTCGGCGGCTGGGGCATGACGGAAACCTCTCCCGCCGGCACGAACCTGCCGCTGAAAGGACCGCCGAAGCCCGGCTCCATCGGCATCCCCATGCCGGGCGTCGAGCTCGACATCGTGTCCTTCGACGAGCCCCGCCAGGTGCTCCGGGTGCGCGAGACCGGCGAGCTTCGCATCCGGGGCCTCAATGTCAGCCGCGGCTACTGGAACAAGCCGAAGGAGACGGCCGAGGCCTTCACCCCGGACGGCTTTCTCACCGGCGATATCGGCTACCGGGACGAGGACGGCTACTTCTTCATCGTCGACCGCCGCAAGGACATGATCATCTCCGGCGGCTTCAACGTTTACCCGCAGATGATCGAGCAGGCGGTCTATGAGCATCCGCAAGTGGAGGAAGCTCTCGTGATCGGCGTTCCTGATGCCTATCGGGGCGAAGCCGCCAAGGTGTTCGTGAAATTGAGAAGCGATGCGCCCGGTTTCACGCTCGAAGAGCTGCAGGCGTTTCTCGCCGATAAGGTCGGCAAGCATGAGATGCCGGCAGCTCTCGAAATCCGCGAGGCGCTTCCGCGCACCTCCGTCGGCAAGCTGTCGAAAATCGAGCTGCGCGACGCCGAACGGCGCAAGGCGGAGAACGCCACGTCATGACCAGCCGCCCCCATTCCCTTCGTTTCTCCGCCTAGAGGATATCGCCCATGGATCTGCGCTTCACTGATGAGGAGCTCGCCTTCCGCGACGAGGTTCGCGAATTCTTCCGCACCGCCCTGCCCGACTCGATCCGCCGCAAGATGATTGAGGGACATCATCCGAGCAAGGACGACCTCGTCACCTGGAGCCGCATCCTCAATGCCAAGGGCTGGGCCGTGCCGCACTGGCCGGTGGAATGGGGCGGCACCGGCTGGAGCCCGGTGAAGCAGTACATCTTCCGCGATGAGCTGCAGCAGGCGCCGGCCCCCGAGCCGCTTGCCTTCGGTGTCAGCATGGTCGGGCCGGTGATCTACACCTTCGGCAACGAGGACCAGAAGCGCCGCTTCCTGCCGCGCATCGCTAATCTCGACGACTGGTGGTGTCAGGGCTTCTCCGAGCCGGGCGCCGGCTCCGACCTTGCCTCACTGAAGACGACGGCGAAACGCGACGGAGATGTCTATATCGTCAACGGCCAGAAGACCTGGACTACGCTCGCCCAGCATGCGGACTGGATCTTCTGCCTGGCGCGCACCGACTCCGCCGTGAAGAAGCAGGAGGGCATCTCCTTCCTGCTCATCGACATGAAGACGCCGGGGATCACCGTGCGACCGATCCAGACCATCGACGGCGGGCACGAGGTCAACGAGGTGTTCTTTGACGACGTGCGCGTGCCCGTCGAAAATCTCGTTGGCCAGGAGAACAAGGGCTGGGATTATGCCAAATTCCTGCTTGGCAACGAGCGTGTCGGTATCGCCCGCATCGGCATCTCGAAGGCACGCCTCAAGCGCGTGCGCGAACTCGCAAGCCTGGAGCGTATCGGGGACGTGCCGCTGATCGATGTTCCGCGCTTCCGCGAGAAGCTCGCCGCCGTGGAGGTGGAGCTGAAGGCGCTCGAGATGACGCAGCTGCGCGTGGTGGCCGCCGAGAGCCGGCGCGAGAAGGGCAAGCCGGATCCGGCTTCCTCGATCCTCAAGATCAAGGGCTCGGAGATCCAGCAGGCCACCACCGAGCTGCTGATGGAGGTCGTTGGCCCCTTCGCCATGCCCTACTACCCGGAGGAGGAAGGCCGCAACGAGCCCACCGACGGACCGGACTGGGCGAGCACCGCCGCGCCGACCTACTTCAACTGGCGCAAGATCTCGATCTACGGCGGCTCGAACGAAATCCAGAAGAACATCATCGCCAAGGCGATCCTGGGGTTCTGACGATGAATGTCATCCCTATAGGTCCCAGGACCGGGACGGGGATCCGCCCGCATAATCGACATTGATGGATTTCCTTCCCCTCCGCTGACGCTCCGGCCGGGAATGACAAGGAGACACAACATGGATTTTGATCTCAGCGAAGAACAGCGCCTTCTGAAGGACAGCGTCGACCGCCTGATGGCGGACCGCTACGACTTCGAGAGCCGCCAGCGCTACGCCAAGGAGCCTGAAGGCTGGAGCCGGGCACTGTGGAGCGCCTATGCGGAACTGGGCCTTCTCGCCCTGCCCTTCGACGAGGCCCATGGCGGCTTCGGCGGCGGGCCTGTGGAAACCATGACGATCATGGAAGCCTTCGGGCGCTCCCTGGCGCTCGAGCCCTATCTCGCCACCGTCATTCTCGGCGGCGGTCTGCTGCAGCATGGCGGCAGCGAGGAGCAGAAATCCACCTATCTGCCTCAGATCGAATCCGGCGATCTGAGGCTTGCCTTCGCCCATACGGAGCGGCAGTCACGCTACGATCTCTTCGATGTCGGAACGATGGCGCAGCATGATGGCGGCAGCTTCATCCTCAACGGCCAGAAGAGCGTCGTGCTGCATGGCGACACCGCCGACAAGATCCTGGTGACGGCCCGCGTTGCAGGCTCCCGCCGCGACCGCGACGGCATCGGGCTCTTCCTCGTCGACGCGAATGCACCTGGCGTTTCCCGCCGGGGCTACCCGACGCAGGACGGACAGCGGGCTGCCGAGGTGACGCTGGAATCCGTGCGCGTCGATGTCGGGAACGTCATCGGCAACCCGGAAGGCGCCCTGCCTGTCGTGGAAAAAGTAACCGACATCGCCATCGCGGCGCTCGCGGCCGAGGCCATCGGCGCCATGGACGAGATGCTCAAGCTCACGGTCGATTACCTGAAGACCCGCAAGCAGTTCAACACCACAATCGGATCGTTCCAGGTGCTGCAGCACCGCTCCTCCGAGATGTTCATAGCCCTCGAACAGGGGCGCAGCATGGCGATGTTCGCCGCCATGATGGCGCAGGACCAGAATGCCGAGGAGCGCCGCAAGGCGATCTCGGCCGCCAAGGTGCAGATCGGCCGCTCCGGCCGCTTCGTCGGCCAGCAGGCGATCCAGCTCCACGGCGGCGTCGGCATGACCATGGAGTACAAGGTCGGCCATCTCTTCAAGCGCGTGACGATGATCGACATCCTGTTCGGCGATGCCGATCACCATCTGTCCAAGCTCGCCGAAACCGGTGGTCTGATCGCGGCCTGATAGGAGGAACCGATGCTGTTTCCCATAAGCCCGCGGGCTCAAGAACTGCGCCACCGCGTCACGGAATTCATGGAGGCCCATGTCTATCCGGCGGAAGAGATCTTCGAGCAGCAGCTCAACGCCATGCCCACCCGCTGGGGCGTGGCGCCGGTCATGGAGGACCTGAAGGCGCGCGCGAAGGCTCAAGGGCTGTGGAACCTGTTCCTGCCTAAGCGCCACTACCCGGATTCCCTGTCGAACCTCGAATACGCCATGGTGTGCGAGATCATGGGCCGCTCGCCCATCGGGGCCGAGCCCTTCAACTGCTCCGCGCCCGATACCGGCAATATGGAAACGCTCATCCTCTACGGCACGGAGGAGCACAAGGAGCGCTGGCTCAAGCCCCTGATGGACGGCGAGATCCGCTCGTGCTTCGCGATGACCGAGCCGGAGGTCGCCTCGTCGGATGCCACCAACATCCGCACCGAGATCCGCCGCGAGGGCGACGAATACGTGATCAACGGGCGCAAGTGGTGGACCTCCGGGGCCATGGACCCGCGCTGCAAGATCGCCATCGTCATGGGCAAGACCAACCCAGACGCGCCCAAGCACCAGCAGCAATCGATGATCCTGGTGCCGATGGACACGCCCGGCGTGACGGTCATCCGCCCGCTCACCGTCTTCGGCTATGATGACGCACCGCACGGCCATGCGGAGGTTGTGTTCGAGAACGTGCGCGTGCCCGCCTCCAACATCCTGCTCGGGGAAGGCCGCGGCTTCGAGATCGCGCAAGGAAGGCTCGGTCCTGGCCGCATTCATCACTGCATGCGTTCCATCGGCCTCGCCGAGCGCGCGCTGGAGACCCTATGCAAGCGTGCCCTGTCGCGCAGCACCTTCGGCAGGCAGGTGGCCGACCATGGCGTGACGCGCCACTGGATTGCCGAATCCCGCATGGAGATCGACCAGGCACGCCTGCTGACGCTCCAGGCCGCGCGCATGATGGACGAAGTCGGCAACAAGGCAGCCCGGGCCGAGATCGCCATGATCAAGGTGGTGGCGCCGAACGTGGCGCAGAAGGTGGTGGACCGGGCGATTCAGATGTGCGGCGGCGGCGGGGTGTCCCAGGACTTCCACTTGGCCTATGCCTATGCCCGCGCCCGCGTGCTGAGACTCGCGGACGGCCCCGACGAGGTGCATCGCGAGACCGTCGCCAAGATCGAGCTCGCCAAGTACAAGCCGGCCGACCGGCCGCACAATGCAGGGCCTGCCGCATGACCAATCCCTTCGATCTTTCCGGAAAGGTGGCCATCGTCACCGGATCGAGCCGCGGCATCGGCCGCTCCATTGCAGAGACCATGGCGTCGCTTGGAGCCAGGGTGGTGGCGTCGAGCCGCAAGATCGAGGCCTGCGAGCCCGTGGTCGAAGGCATCCGGCAGGCAGGCGGCGAGGCCATCGCCATTCCCTGCAACATCTCGCGCAAACCTGAGGTCGAAGCGCTCGTCGCTCAGACGCAGGAGCGGCTCGGGCCGGTGGACATCCTGGTCTGCAACGCCGCGGTCAACCCGGTCTACGGCCCCATGAGCAACCTCACCGATGAGGCCTTCGACAAGATCATGGGGGCCAACGTGAAGAGCAATCTCTGGCTCTGCAACCTCGTGATGCCGGAGATGGCTGAGCGCGGTGGTGGGGCGGTGGTGATCGTCTCGTCGATCGCGGGTCTGCGCGGCACAGGCGTGATCGGCGGCTACGGCATCTCAAAGGCGGCGGACTTCGCGCTCGCGCGCAATCTCGCGGTGGAATGGGGTCCACGGAACGTGCGCATCAATTGCATCGCGCCGGGCCTGGTGAAGACGGATTTCGCCCGCGCCTTGTGGGAAGACCCGCAGGCGCTGGAGCAGCGCAACAGCCAGACTCCCCTGCGCCGGATCGGCATGCCCGACGAGATCGGCCCCGTGGCGGCCTTCCTGGCCTCGTCGGCATCAAGCTTCATGACAGGCCAGACCGTGGTCGTGGACGGCGGTGTCACGATTGCATGACGTGAGTGGAACAGGAGGGGCGCAATCCCGTTCCACTCGTGATCCTCATCAAGACCTGAGCCCATGGGAAACCTGCTTCGCATCATCCTCGCCATTCTTCTGCCGCCGGTCGGCGTGTTCTTCACCGTGGGCCTCGGCGGCCAGTTCTGGCTCAACATCCTGCTGACGATCCTGGGCTACATTCCCGGCATCGTCCACGCGGTCTGGATCATCGCGCGGCGGAACCCCTCGCCCTATCGCTGAGGCCCGCACCCATCCTGGTGCTTGAGCGCACATCGCAGGATGCATCATCCGAACAGAGTTCAGGTTCGGCCGTTTCTCTCATGCAGGCAGCGAGATCCTCGCGCCTCGACGAGAGCAGACCTTGATGACGATTCTTGATCCCATCTCCGGCCGTCAGATCATGATTGATCCTTCAGGCAAGCCATATCCGTCGATCATTCGACAGGAAGGCTTCCCCGGAGGAGAGCAACAGGTGCGCGCAGGCCAAGTATCGTGCGCAGGGGAAGAATCGAAGTCTCCTGATCTACCCTCTCAAAACCATTCCCGTGAGCGCTGCAACGCGTGATTCCTCACAACGGCCATCGACAGCCAGAACCTGAAGACCCTGTTTGGGCGTGAGGCAAGGTGCCGCGACGCGGCTGTGGGCTGGAACCGCCTTGGTCATCGGACGTTACGTCGCGATCACCTAAGGAATTGAACCCATGAGAAAATTTGCACTTCTGGCTGTAGCTGCCATCGGTTCTAGCCTTTTCGTCGGCACACCCTCGATGGCCCAGCCGGCGATTCAGTTCGGCATCGGCCCCGACGGTCGCCCTCAGATTGGCGTTCGCGATCCTCAGCAGGAGGAACGCGAGCGGCGCGAGCGGTGGCGTGAGCGCCGGGAGGCCGAGCGTGCATACGAGCAGGGGCGGCGCGACGCGCGACGCGACGAGCGGCGCTATGGTGCCTACGAAGAAACCTGCCGGAATGTCACCATCGTGGAGCAGGATCGCTGGGGTGGTTCCGTGACGCGGCGGGTTCGCCGCTGCGACTGATGAAAATCTGGCCCTCGCATGCCAGCCGATCTTCCGGCGCATGCGGGGGTCTTTATCCTCGCGGTCTGATTTTCCTGCCAAGGTTAGTCCGAGGTTAACTTTAACGCTCTTAGGATCGGGGCTCAAAAGTATAGGAGCCTCACGATGCGTACCCTCAAGAACTCGCTTGTCCTGCTTGTGTCGGCTTCCGTGCTCGGCCCGTTCTTCGTGATCTCAGCCTACGCCACGACGATCCTGGCATCCGCCTTCATCGGAAAGTAGGTTCATCCCGGAGACATGGATTGTCAGCGTTGCCACGGATCCTGGAGATCTCTCAGTTGCCGATCGCAACATCCGTGAGGACCAATGATTGTCTTGGAAGGGGCAACCTGTTGTGCTCGACTTCCTGCTCTATGAGAGCTGAGAAGTGGCGCACCCGACACGATTCGAACGTGTGACCTTTGCCTTCGGAGGGCAACGCTCTATCCAGCTGAGCTACGGGTGCTTGCGGCGGTTCGCCTTCACTTTCCCTACCTGATTACGGCCCCGAGAGCAACCTCTCCGCTCACGGGGCTTGTCGAGAGGCGGTTCCGGACGGCGGAAGGATCAGGGCGAGGTCGGCCTCGCTCATGATCCGGAACTGCCCCGGCTCCAGATCCGCCGGCAGGTCCAGGGCGGCAATCCGGTTGCGGTGCAGGGCGGTGACGTGGTTGCCCACGGCCGCGAACATGCGCCGGACCTGATGGTACCGTCCTTCGGTCACCGTCACATGGGCGCTTGTCGGGGAGAGCACCTCCAGCTGCGCCGGCAGGAGCGGTTTGTCCTCGCCTTCCAACATCAGGGTCCCGGAGGCGAAGATCTCGGCCTCGTCGCCTTTCAGGGCCCGGTCGAGAGTCACATGATAGCGCTTGGAGACATTGGCGCGGGGCGAGATGATGCGGTGGAGCAGGTTGCCGTCGTCGGTCATCAGCAGCAGCCCCGAGGTCTCCTTGTCGAGGCGCCCGACGGTCGAGAGGGCCGGATCGCGCCGGCGCCAGCGGTCGGGAAGCAGGCCATAGACCAGAGGGCCCGCCTCCTTGTGTGAGCAGGTGACTCCCAGGGGTTTGTGCAGCATCAGGATGAGGCCCGGCGGCGGATCGAGGGGCTTGCCCTGGACTTGCATGCGTTGTGAGAGATCGCGGGTCACCACAATGCGCTGGTCGGAATCCTCGAGTACCTCCCCGTCCAGGGTCACAAGCCCGGCCCAGACGAGCTGCTGCACCTCCCGGCGGGAGCCATAGCCGAGATTGGCCAGAAGCCGGTCGAGACGCAGGGTCGGTGTCTTGCTCATTTCAGCGCCTCGTAGATCTTATATCCGCCCGCCTCTACTTTCGGGGTCACGCGCCGGAACAGGGGCTTCAGCACGCCCTCATAGGGAAGATGCCGGTTGGCGACGAGCCAGAGGACGCCGCCGGGGCGCAGGGCCTCGGCCGCCCGGCGGATGAAGGTCTGGCCCAGGCTCTGGTCCTCGGCACCGCCATCGTGGAACGGCGGGTTCATGACCACGAAATTCAGCCCCTGGAGCCCGGTGCCGCTGCGGACATCCGCCCAGCGCATCTCAGCACGCGGATCGGCGATGTTGCGGGCCGCCATGTCGACGGCGCGCCGGTCGATGTCGAGCATCACCAGATGCTCGACCGTCGGCGACGCCAGGATCGTGCGGGCGAGAATGCCGATGCCGCAGCCGAAATCCGCGCCCCGGCCGCTGAACGCGGGCAGGCTCTGCTCCAGCAGCACGCTGCCGGGATCGAGGCGGTTCCAGCTGAACACGCCGGGCCAGGTCCACAGGCCCAGGGCTTCGTCCCGCCGCGGCCCGCCCTCAGTCAATGCTTCGTCGATCCCGGTCAGGCGCGAGGGGCGCTCGCAGGTGCAGATGCGATGATGCCGCCGGGAGGTCTCCGAGACCGAGCACCCGAAGGCCTCCAGTTCCTTGGCGATCCGCGAACCGCCCTTGTCCTTGGGCGCCAGGATCGTCAGGGCGCCACCGGGGGCAAGCGCCCGCAGCGCCAGCGCGGTGGTGTAGCGGCGCTCCACGGTGCCGGGCGGCGCCAGCACCAGCATATCGCTGAACGAGCCCTCCGGCTGCTCCTCCAGTCTTGCTGAGCCTGGAATCAGGGGCGAGAGCTGGGTGGCATCTTCCGGCACTTGCGCCAGTTCCGCCGGTGGCGTCCCGTAGGTGCCGTTTCGTGTCGTGTCGTGCAATCTGTTGGCCTGTTGCTGAACCAGGGGCTTCTAGAGCATTTTCCGGCGAAGTGGATCCGGTTCGCCGTCAGAAAATGCGACAAACCCAAAAGAGAGATGATTCCACGTGAGTGGAAGCGGCTCTGATCCACCGCAGCCCGCGCGGCAAACCTGGAGGCCGTTCAGTATTTCAGGCGCAGGGCGCGAACCTCCTGCGTTCCGCCCGCGCAGCTGATGCGGGCCCGCGGGCAGGATGAGACATAGACCGGAGTCGGGCAGTAGGTCTGCATGAAGCTCTCGTCGATGGCGCAGGTCACATGCACGCGATAGCCTCGCTGCGGCGCGCCCGGCACGTCATGGAGCACCGAATAGCCGAGCCCTTGGTCGGCGAGCCGCGCGATGGGGCGCGTCGTCTGAACCTGGCTGGAGCGGACGCCGACAACCGTCGTTACATCCGCGGCCAGAGCCGCCGATCCTACCAGACCTGCGGCAAGTGCCATCCCGACCAAAAGCTGCTTCATGCTGCGCCTCATTGCATTGTCTCACCGCGCCCCTGCTCGCACAGGGCGGATCGTGCAGGATTAATGCAAAGCTCAACTTCGGGATCCACCCTGCACGAAGGATTAACCACGCCTTGAGCGCCCCGGGGCCATCCGGCCTGTTTTAAGCAACCGGTAGGATTTTTGGCCCGATAAACACCGCCCGACAGGACGTGAACTGACCAGGATCCCATGCACCACATCCATCTCGCTGAGGGTATGCGGCTTCGTTTTCCGGCACGCAGCGCCGATTTCGACCAAGGCGTCGAGATCGGGATCGTGGCGGCGCTCATGAGCCAGGATCTCACGGAATTCACCCGCAAGATCTCGCGCGACAACCTGGGCCAGGTGCGTGCCCTGGTGGAGCAGTTCGGCTATCGCCTCGTCGAAGGCTCCGAGGATGGGGATTTCATCGAGATCAACTTCCTCAGCCGGACGGCGCGCCCGCGCCTCCGCGTCGTTCATTCGGGAGCTTGAAGCTCTCAGGCCGAAAACTTCTTCTCCATCGCACGCACGCGCTCACGGTACGCCGTGTAAAGGCCACTCATGGCGATGATCCCGGCACCGGTGATGGTCAGGGCGTCGGGAACCGTGCCGAACACCAGATAGCCCAGGCTGCCGGCCCAGATGAGCTGGATATAGGAAAACGGCGCGATCATCGACGCATTGCCATGCCGGTAGGCAAGGACGATGAACCAGTGTCCGATGGCGAAGAGCACGCCCATGCTCAAGCCCAGGCCGATCTCCGTCGCATCGGGCGTCACCCAGTTGAACGGCATGAGCGCGCTCAGCACCACGGTGCCGACGAGGGCTGAATAGGCCAGAGTCGTGAAGGCATGGTCGCCGACGATTTTGCGGGTTACGACGGCCCCTACCGCCCAGCTGGATGCGGCCATCATCGGCAGAAGCGCGGCGAACTGGAACGCTCCCGTTCCGGGACGAACGACGATCATGACTCCGACGAAGCCGACCGCCGCCGCACTCCAGCGCCGCCAGCCCACGGTCTCGCCGAGGAAGAGAACCGACAGGGCCATGATCAGGATGGGCGAGACGAAGAAGATGGCAGTGGCGTCGGCCACGGGCAGATAGGGCAGGCTCTCGATGAACAGGAGCGAGGAGCCCACCATGCCGAAGCCCCTGAGCACCTGCAGCTTGGGGCGCCGGGAGCGCAGGAGCCCAGGCCCACCCTTCAGGAGCACGACAGGGATGATCACGAGCGCAAAGGTCACATAGCGCATCCACGCCACTTCCGGAGGCGGCAGGGTGGAGGCCAACTGCTTGGTGATCACGTCCGCCACCGAGAACACGATGGTGGAGGCGATCAGGAACAGAACGCCCCGCAGCGGTGAGGAAGCCGGCAGGCTTGAGGGCTCCAGGGGAGAAGCGCTCGCCCGAGCAGCGGGGGAGGAGGTCATGACACGCTTAAAAAATGAGGCTCGCGCGGGGACCGCAACGAGCCTGAGGGTCTCGAGTCTGGAGGGTAGTGGCCTTCATAAAAGTACTGTTTTTGCCAGCCGAGAAGTGCAAACTCGGCACATATCGCATGCTCTGAGCGAATGGATGATGTCGCAGGCACAATTACACTTGCGCCAAGGACATAGGATAACAGAAGTTTAGGACCCTCATGTCGAGCCATTCGGACGGGCGCGGAAAGACCAGATGATAGACTATTCGCCGGAGAAGCCGAGCCGCTTGGTGGGCGGAACACCGGCCTTTCGCCGCCTGAACCTGGCCCTGTTCGCCTCCGGCTTCTCGACCTTCGCCATCCTCTACTGCGTCCAGCCCCTGCTGCCAGAATTCTCGCGCGCGTTTGACGTGGGCGCCGCCGCGAGCAGCCTGTCCCTCTCGCTCTCCACCGGCCTTCTCGCCGTGGCCATGCTGGTGGCCGGCTCCCTGTCGGAGGTGCTGGGGCGCAAGCCCGTCATGGTGGCCTCGCTCCTGCTCTCGGCCCTGCTGACCATTCTGTCCGCCCTGGCGCCCAACTGGACCAGCCTGCTCCTCGCCCGCATGCTGATCGGCATCACCTTGAGCGGGCTGCCGGCCGTGGCCATGGCCTATGTGAGCGAGGAGGTCGATCCGAAATCCATCGGCCTTGCCATGGGGCTGTTCATCGGCGGCAATGCGGTGGGCGGCATGTCCGGGCGGATCATCGGCGGCGTACTGACGGATCTGGGCTCCTGGCGGCTTGCCGTCGGGCTCATCGGCTGCATCGGTCTGGCATCGGCTTTCGCCGCCTGGCGGAGCCTGCCGGCCTCGGTGCACTTCCAGCCGCGGCGGGCTCGTCCGGTGGATCTGGTGCGCTCCATGGGCGAACACCTGCGGGATCCGGGCCTGCGCGCCCTCTTCGCCGAGGCGTTCCTGCTCATGGGCGGCTTTGTGACGCTCTACAACTATCTCGGCTACCGCCTGACGGAGCCACCCTATTCCTTAAGCCAGAGCGCCATCGGGGCCGTCTTCGCGGCCTATCTCATCGGCACTTGGAGTTCGGCATGGATCGGAGGCTTGGCCGACCGTCTTGGCCGAAAGCAGGTGCTCTGGGCGATGATCGCGATCATGCTGGCGGGCTTGGCGCTGACCCTCTTCGACCACCTCCTGCTGATCATCGCGGGGATCGTCGCCGTGACCTTCGGCTTCTTCGGTGGCCATTCGGTTGCCAGCAGTTGGGTCGGCAGCCGGGCCGCGAGCGCGAAGGCGCAGGCCTCGGCGCTTTACCTGTTCTGCTATTACCTCGGCTCCAGCACCATCGGCACCCTGGGTGGCGTGTTCTGGGCCCGTGTCGCATGGCCCGGGGTTGCGGGACTTGTCGCGGTTCTGCTCGTGGCAGCGCTGGCGATAGCCTTATGGCTGACACGTCTTCCAGCCAGCCGTGCCAAGCCGGGCCCGATGGCCTCTTAGCACTCCAACAACAACGGTGTTTTCTTTAAATTTTCGAGGCTATATCTACAAACTGTTATAATATACAAGTCAATATAGCTACCTGCCTCCGCAGAGGCTCAGGCTAGAGCAATCGATGTTCAACCATGTTGAACGTCTTATTCTTGCCCCATTAGCCTCCATTTTGCACGCCCTACACAACAAACAAGGGAATGCATCGTGGATCAACGCAAGGTAACGCTCACACTCGCAAGCTTGTTCATCGCCGGATCGGCTTTCATCTCTGCTCCTGTCGCGCAGGCTGAACCAGCCAGCACCTCTGGCAAGGTCATTCAGAGCGGTCCCGCCTCCTGGTACGGACCGGGCTTTCACGGACGCAAGACGGCGAGTGGCGAAACCTTCAACACCAACGAGATGACTGCCGCCCACCGCACCCTGCCCTTCGGCACGAAGGTGAAGGTGGTGAACAAGAAAACCGGCAAGTCGGTGGTGGTGCGCATCAACGATCGCGGTCCTTACGCCCATGGCCGCGTGATCGATCTCTCGAAAGCCTCCGCGCAGGCGATCGGGATCTCGGGCGTGGGTTCCGTCACCCTGGCCCAGCTCTGATCACATCCATTTTTCGCAAAGTCCATTTCATCACCTAGTCATTGCAATCCATCCTGGCCGGAGCTTCCGGCCAGGATATTCATGGAACCGGGACGCCTTTCACCTGCTTTTCCCCAGTCACCTTTTCTTGAGAAGAGGCCTTAGGAAACGCATGCAACCCGGCTGGCCGCTCGCAACGAAATCCGCCCTCCTGACCCTGCTGATGGCTGTGAGTTCCATGGCTGCGGCGCAGACAGGACGCCCCTGGGTCGACCCTCCCGGAGGGGGCCAGGCGGCGCCATCCCCGGCGCCTGAACCTCAAGCTCCGGAACCCGTCAAGCCGGCTCCTGCCGCTCCGCCGCAGGCCGCCTCACCGCCGCCGCCTACTCCCGCAGCACCGCCGGCACAAACGGCCCAACCGCAGACGCCTGTTGTCCGGCCCGACGCGCCTGCAACCCGTCAGGCGCAGCAGCCTGAAACGGCTCCCGCTCCACCTGCCCCGGCACCGGCCGCCCCGGCGCCTGTGACGACCGCTCGGCCCAAGCAGGATCCCGCTGACGACAGGCGGGAGGCACGGGCCGCCACGGCAAAGCGATTCGCCGTCGATTACCTCAACTCATGGTCGGCCCCCAACGACACCGCTCTCGAATCGACGGCAGCCTTCTATGCGCCGCGCGTGCTCTTTCACGGGCGCGAGGTGTCGATGAAGCGATTGTTCGATGAGAAGCGCCGCTTCGTGAAGCGCTGGCCCGAACGGGACTACCGTCCGCGCGAGGACGGAGTCGGCACCACTTGCAATCCGGCAGGCGAGATCTGCACGGTCCATGCGGTTTTCGACTACACGGCGTCTCATCCCAGGCGCCGGCTGGTCTCGCAGGGCACGGGCGCCCTGCAGCTCGTCGTCCACTTCATCGGCGACAGGCCCGTCATTGTTGCAGAGCACAGCACGCTGCTCGGTCAGGAGCGTAAGCGAAATCTTGCCCTGGAGGGTGCCTCCAATGATTGATGAAACCACGACCCACGATCCTTCCGCAGATCCGCGCCGCAACTGGAACCAGACCAGGGAGAGAATGCGCGAGGTCATCCATGCGGAGCTCGACAAGATCAACCCGACCGATGACGCCCGCCGCGCCTTGGAACTCATCATTGAGTCCTCCCTGCGTCCGTCGGAGGTGGATGGAGCGCTGAAACTCACCGTCATCGACCAGGACGGCAAGCCCCGGACGATCGAGAAGGACGGGCAGCAGAGAGAGTTCACCCTTCAGGATCTCCTGGAGGAACTGCGCGGCAGGTATGGCGTGCTGTTCAGGTCGGCAAAGTCCGATTCGAGCGACCGTGTGCAAGCCGAGCAACGTCCCGAAAAGCGTGAGAAGCCGCAGCGGGACTGGCTCAAGCTGGACGATGGAGCGCAGAAGCCCGAGGTCGAAGCGTCTCCCTTACGGACAGAACCTGCTCCTCTTCAGAACCCTCTCCCTGGAAAGCCACGCATTCACGATTGGTCCCGCAACCCATTGGCCAGCTTGCGGACCTCGCTGGCGCCAAAGCTCGGCTCGCGGGCTGAAGCCGGAAAACCACCTGCCCCGGCCGCAGCCGAGCATGAACAGGCTGTCTTTGGCGGGATGCGCACGCGCTCCCGGGTACGTCCCGGCCTGGCTTTGGGGGCTGTTGCGCTCCTGGCTCTTCTCGGCGTCGGTGCCTTCCTGTTCCAGGGAGAGGATGCACCCGCTCCGCAGGCCAGCGCGGCACAGCCCGCGGTGGCCAGCAATGAAACGGCCAGCACCCTTCAGGATCCCGAACCGTCGACAACCGGCTCAACTGCGTCTTCAGCGTCCCTTCGCGGCGTTCCGGATGTGATCGACACGGCCACCCTGTCCCTCAAGGGAGAAGTGGTCCGTCTGTTCGGTGTCGAATGGGCGCCCGGCGGCGGCAAGCCGGAGGATCTGACCAGCTATCTCAACGGCCGCGAGGTGGCCTGCGAGCCCGCGGGCTCGAACGATGTCTATCGGTGCCAGGTCGGCAATCAGGATCTGTCGCGGGTCGTGCTGTTCAATGGCGGCGGGCGCCCGACCAACGATGCGACGCCCGAGCTGAAGGCCGCAGCCGACAAGGCCCGCGAGGCTAAGATCGGCGTGTGGAGCAAGCAGCAGCCATGAAAAAGCGGCCCCGCGTGACCGGGGCCTCTCATCCTACATCACACTGCATCTCAGGCGCGCGCCGCGACCGGAGCAGGGATCTCGATCTCGATCTCAAGGGTCGAGATGTCCGAATCGCGGTTCATCTTCACCTGAACGTTGTCCTGCTCCACCATCACGTGACGGCGCACGACGGCCAGGATCTCCTCACGCAGCTGGGCGACGAGGTCGGGCTTGCCCCCGACGATGCCGCGTTCGTGCGCCAGCAGGATCTGCAGGCGCTCGCGCGCTACAGGCGCAGAGGTGCGCCGGTTGAAGAAACTCAGGAGATTCATGCAGCCCTCCGTCCGAACAACTTGCCGAACAGGCCCTTCTTGTCGGTGGGGATCGTGAGTTCGACGGTTTCGCCCTTGAGCCGGCGCACGGCATCGAAATAGGCCCGGCCCGGCGCGCTGGCAGGATTGTTGAGCGTCACCGGCGAGCCGACATTCGAGGCCCGCAGAACCTCTTCGCTCTCAGGGATGATGCCGATGAGCGGGATGGAGAGGATCTCCAGCACGTCGTCCACTTTAAGCATCTCGCCGCGCTCGGCGCGGGCGGGGTCGTAGCGGGTGAGCAGCAGGTGCTTCTCGATACGCTCGCCCTTCTCGGCCCGCTCCGTCTTGGAATCGAGAAGGCCGATGATGCGGTCGGAGTCGCGCACGGAGGAGACTTCCGGGTTGGTCACCACCACGGCCACGTCCGCATGGCGCATGGCCATCGTGGCGCCGCGTTCGATGCCGGCCGGGCTGTCGCAGATGATCCAGTCGAACTTCTGGCGCAGCTCGTCGAGAACGCGGGCGACGCCCTCTTCCGTCAGCGCGTCCTTGTCGCGGGTCTGCGAGGCGGGAAGCAGCGAGAGGTTCTCCAGCCGCTTGTCGCGGATGAGCGCCTGGTTGAGCTTGGCATCGCCCTGCACCACGTTGATGAGATCGAACACCACGCGGCGCTCGGCTCCCATCACGAGATCCAGGTTGCGCAGGCCGACGTCGAAGTCGATGACCACGACCTTGTCGCCGCCGTGCGCCAGAGCCGCGCCCAGAGCTGCCGAAGACGTTGTCTTGCCAACGCCACCCTTGCCGGAAGTTACGACCAAGACTTTGGCCATTGTCGTCTCTCTTTCTCTCAATCCATTGTTTTCAGGATGATGGAATCGCCATCCAGGTTCACTTGCACAGGCTGACCGAGGAACTTGCCGCCGAGATCGTCAGCGGTCTTGTAGAGCCCATCGATCGCAATCAATTCGGCTTCGAACTTGCGGCAGAAGATACGGGCCTTGCCGTTGCCCGTGCAGCCGGCAATGGCGCGGCCGCGCAGGGAGCCGTAAACGTGGATCGAGCCGCCCGCGACGATCTCCGAGCCCGAGGCCACGGAGCCCAGAACCGTCACATCGCCTTCGGGGTGCAGGATCGACTGGCCCGAACGCACGGAGCCCTCGATGAGGAGCGACTTCTCCGGCACGGGAGCGTCCACAAAGGGCGAGCCCGCCGCGGCCACAGCCGCATTGGCCGCGTCCGGCACGTCGATCTCGCCCGTGGGCTTTCCGCCGCTGATCTGCGGCGGCATGTCGGCATCGACGTTTTCGGGCGCTGCTCCCTCGAGCCCGATGACGCGGATGTTGCGCATCTTGAAGGCCGCCAGAAGAAACTTCAGCTCGGACTTCGAGGGTTTCAGGGACGATACGTCGGCAATGATGGGACGCCCGGTAAAAAATCCGGGGGACCGCTCCGAGACGGCATCGAGATCCTCGAGCCAGTCCCTGAGCGGCACTTCGGGCGCGAGGACCAGGGCCATGAAGGACCTGCCGCGGAAGCGAAGAGACGGACGATTTCGAACGGCAATGGTCACGGGAGTTCAGATTCCTTTAATGCCCTATGATTTCGACCGCTTATGGTTAACGGACGGTTAAAGGAGGCACCGGGCGCTCATAAATTTCTTAATGCCGCAGCCGATCCGCCGCGGTGCCCGTTTCCCAAACCTGGACGGGAGGATAAGAAATTCAGCTTCCACAAGGAATATAAAGATAAAACCTATCTCTTTTTGATTATTCTCTATCACTTCATGAGTACTAATCCGGACGCAAAGCACGATTGACCAAAGGTTACATGAGCATACGATGACCGTTCTTTCGTTTCGTTTTTCTTTGTCTCTATTTAATTTATTTATCAGTCCTGAAAAACGAAACGATCGAAGCGACAACAGCCACAAGGCACCTCCGGGGAGGACAAGAATGTCGGGTCGGGTTTCCGTTTTTTCTTCCATCTGCCATCGTTTCGGCTCTTCCTTTGCCCGTGCCGCCGCCGTGGCGGCCGTCATCGTGTCGGGTCTGGCGGCCGCGTCGGCTCAGACTGCGCCAGACTTCAACCCGTCTCGTGCCAATGCAGGCACGCTGGGCGTGATCTCCGGCGGCGCGGACGGCACCTACATCCGCATCGCGGCGGATCTCGCCAACGTCCTCGACGGCGAGGATCTGCGCGTGCTGCCGATGATCGGCCGCGGCTCCCTGCAGAACCTTCGCGACATCATGTTCCTGCGCGGCGTCGACATCGGCATCGTGCAGATGGATGCCCGCGAGCAGCTCAAGGCAGAGAGGCTTCAGGACAGCGCGGTCCGGCGCCTGCGCTTCATCACCCGCCTCTACAACGAGGAGGTTCACATCATCGCCAACCGGCAGATTACGGACATCCGGCAGCTCAATGGCCAGAAGGTCAATATCGACAAGGCCGGCAGCGGCACCAACCTGACCTCGCGCCTCATCTTCGAGAAGCTCGGCATCAAGCCCGAGGTCACGACCTTCGATCAGGCGTCGTCCTATGCGAAGCTCAAGTCCGGCGAGATCCAGGCCGCCGTCTATGTGGCCGGACGTCCGGTGCGCGCCATCGCGGAATTCCAGACGGACGGGCGCTTCCATCTTCTGCCGATCCCGTTCGAGGGCGAAATTGCCGAGAGCTACTTCCCGGCGCGCTTTGCCAATGCCGACTATCCCCAGCTCGTCGATGCGGCCAAGCCGGTCGAGACCCTGGCCGTCGGCAGCCTGCTTGCCGTCTTCAACTGGCCGGAGAACTCCGACCGCTACAATCGCGTGAAGCGGTTCGTGGATGCGTTCTTCTCCCGGTTCGACGAATTCCTGCAGCCCGGACGGCACCCGAAATGGAAGGAGGTCAATCTCGCGGCCGACGTGCCCGGATGGGAGCGCGTCAAGCCGGCGCAGGATTGGCTGGATCGTGCCGTCGCCGCCCGCACCTCCTCTCCCCAGGTTCAAAGCTTCGAGTTCTTCATGAACAACCGGGGAATCAACGTCTCGGCTCAGGAACGCGAAGTTCTGTTTCGCGAGTTCCTGGCTTGGCAGGGCGACCGGGAGAGGGCGCTTCGGAGAGCAAACCGGCAGGATTGACATCGCAAGCGGGACCCAAGGCCGAAGGCTCGAGGAGCAGCCTTCGGCGATTTCAGAAGGAGGTCCGACGTGATTGGGTACAGATCGTTTCACTCAAGACATTTTATCGCTGAACTGCTGACCACGACCGTTCTTGGCCTCTCGCTCGTCATGCCGGCAGCCGCACAGGTTTCTCCCCGCGTCGATCCCGGCGCGGAGGCAGCGGGGACATCACTCGAAAGCGACCTTGCGCAGAAGGATCTGGTAGAGCTTCTGCCGCTGCTGCTGACTTCTAGCGATCGCCGTCAGCTTGCGGCCGATCTCGAATCCTCAATCCGCAAGGGTGACCTGAAGGCGGCCGAGACGAGCCTCAACACAGCCATCGAGGTCGGCACCCTTGCGATTGTTCTCTCCGACCATCTGAGCAATCCGAACCTGCTCAAAGCGCTACAGGATTTCAACGTTCAGGCTTCCGCCCATCCGGCACCCCTGGTGCATGTTCCTGCGGCGGAGCCGGCAGGGGCCTGCACGGCGGCAGCTGAGATCAGCACTGCCAATTTGGCCGAACTCCAGCAGGCTCTGCAGCAGGAGCAGGAGCGAAGCAAAACATTCAGGCAGGAACTGCAAAGGCTCCAGGAGGAGTACCAGACCCTGCGGTCGGCGAAGGAGCAGGCTGCCGCTCAGGCGGACATCGCGGCTTCGGACAATCGCCTGCGGCAGGAGCGCGAACGACTTGATCTCGCAGAGCGCCAGCTCGCGAGCACTCTCAAGGACCTGCGCGAACTGCAGGGCCTCAAGGACGAAATCGTCGCGTCGACGACTTCCCGGATGGCAGAGCTGGAGAAGGCTCTGGCGCGCGCTCAAATGCGGAGCGATGTGCTGACCCAGGAACTCACTGCGGCTAGCGATGAACTGCGCGCCGTCAAAGAACCCCGGCAACCCGGTCCCGCTCCTGTGATGTTCCGGCTTGCGGCAACGGGCGCGGAGCCTCCCTTGGGCGCGGCGCCGGTGGAGGCGGCTCCTGCTCCGGCCGCTCAAGCCAGCCCGCTGCCGCCCGAGAGCCCGACGGCTGCGCAGGAGGCCACATCGTCAGTGCCCGCCAAGGCTCCCGCTCCGGTGGTCGTCGCGGCCTTGCCGGACAGCATCTCACCCTTGCCCATGGCGAGCGTGCCGCTCGGAGGCGAGACCTCGGTCAAGGCCGAGCCCGCCAAGGCGGACGACCGGCTCGTCTCCCGCGGTGAGGAACTCCTGAGCAAGGGTGACGTGAGCGGGGCGCGTCTCGTTCTCGAACGGGCGCTTGCGGGCGGTCACGCCCGCGCGGCCTTCCTGCTGGCAGAAACCTTCGATCCCAACATGCTCTCAAAGCTCGGTGCGCTGGGCCTCAAGGGCGATGCGGCGAAGGCGCGGGAACTCTACACGCAGGCACAAGCCCTGGGCATGGCCCAGGCCCGGGATCGGCTGGAGGCTTTGCGTTAGCGCAGAAAGGCGGCTGGGTGTCCGGACCTTAGAAAGGCACCCACTCGCCGCCCTCGGTCAGCGAATCCACGGCGCGCTCGAGAGCCGTGCCGGCATCGAGCAGTTGCTGCGCCGTCTGCTGGATCTGCAGGGGAGAGCCGGGCAGGCCTGCCACATGCTCCGTCAGGTCCCGCACCCGCTCGATCAGTTCGATGAGATCGGCCGCGAGCGCAGCCCTCTCCTCCGCTTCCGTATGAGCAGACCGGCCCGGCTTCAGGCGGGGAGCAAGAGGGATCACGTTCGACATGGATTGAAAATCTTCTTTTGTTCTGCCGAGGGCAATGGACTGCCCCTGCGTGATCCACAGCAAACCGCAGCCATAGGGTCTGCCAAGCTGTCTGACGACTCCTTTTTCTTAGGAGAGACTTCCCAGGAGCTTCTGTCGCACAGCTTGACTCCATTATTTTGGAACTGCATTCTATTTTAATGGATGAAACGCCGAACATCTGCACCCATCTTGCCGTGCGCCTCCGCGGCCTTCGTATGGCAGCAGGTATGACGCTCGATGGGCTTGCGGAGCGTACGGGGGTCAGCCGCTCCATGATCTCCCTCATCGAGCGCGGCGAGAGCAGCCCGACGGCGGCCGTTCTCGACAAGCTTGCCGCGGGTCTCGGCGTCACCCTGGCGTCGCTCTTCGCAGGTCAGGAGAGCGCCGCCGCCTCTCCCCTGTCGCGGCGCGAGGATCAGCCGGTATGGCGCGACCCGGAGAGTGGCTATGTCCGGCGCAACCTGTCCGCGCCGGGCTTCCCCTCCCCGGTCGAGCTGGTGGAGGTGGTGCTCCCGCCCGGTGCGCGGGTGGCCTATGACACGGGTCGCCGGGCGGCCGCCGTTCATCAGCAGATCTGGATCATCGAGGGAACCATCGCGCTCACCCTCGGCGAGGAGACCTACTCCCTCGGCACTGGTGACTGCCTGTCCATGCGGCTCGACCGGCCGACGGCTTTTCGCAACCCCACCGATGCTCCTGCCCGCTACCTGGTGGCGCTCGCCACCGATCCGCATGCCGCTCACAACCTTTATCGATGAGACAGCGCCTATGAACGAATCCGCCATCATCTGCCAGCTCACCCCGAAAGAGGCCTACGAGAAGATCGGCGCCCTGTCGGCCGTGCTGATCGACTGCGTCGAAGGCGGCGCTTCGGTGAGCTTCATGCTGCCTCTGACCCGGGAGCGAGCCGACGCCTTCTGGCAGGGGGTTGCAGACGGTGTCGCCGCCGAGGAGCGGATCCTGTTCGTCGCGCAGGACGCATCGACCGGCAGGGTCATCGGCACCGTTCAGGTGATCCTTAAGCAGCCTGAGAATCAGCCCCACCGGGCCGACATCGCCAAGATGCTCGTCCACAACCAGGCCCGGCGGCGCGGCGTCGGCGCCGCCCTGATACGGGCGGCCGAAGAGGCTGCGGCGAGGGCCGGCAAGACCGTGCTCGTGCTCGACACGGTGACCGGCGGCGATGCGGAGCGCCTCTATGAGCGGGTCGGCTGGGTGAAGTCGGGCATCATCCCGAACTATGCCCTCTGGCCGAAGGGCGGGTTCTGCGACACAACCGTGTTCTACAAGCAGATTTCAGCCGCCTGACCGACGCTCTGTGACGGCCATTGTTGCGCTCGCAGAGCGTCCGGCCTATGGCTGATACCTTGATCCATCCTGCCCTGCCGTCATCACCAGACTGATCATCATGGAATTGTCCACTGCGGCGCTGCTCGCCGCCTCGGGCCTTGCGGCCGGCCTCGTCAACGCCATTGCGGGCGGCGGCACCTTCTTCACATTCTCGGCCCTTGTTGCCGCCGGTCTTCCGCCGGTCGTGGCCAATGCCACCAGCGCGGTCGCCGTGACGCCGGCCAATCTCTCCAGCGCCTGGGCCTATCGCCGGGAACTCGCGGCCAATGCCCGGCGCTTTGCAGCGCTGGGGATCGTCAGCCTCATCGGCGGCCTGGGCGGCGCCTATATTCTCACTGTCACCAACAACGATGCCTTCCGGCAGCTCGTGCCGTGGCTGCTGCTGTTCGCGACTCTGCTCTTTGCGGCAAGCCCGAAGATCGTCGCGCTCGCACGCGCCATCGGCAAGCAGGAGGGGCATCATCCCTCCACCAAGGCCTGGGCCGCCGGCCTCGCGTTTCAAACAGGTGTCGCCGTCTATGGCGGCTTCTTCGGCGCCGGCATGGGCATCGTCATGCTGGCGGCGCTCGCCATCACCGAGGGTGACGACTTTCATCTGATCAATTCCGCCAAGCATCTCTGCTCCACGCTGATCCAGCTCGTTGCTGTTGTATTGTTCATTGCAGCGGGTCTCGTGAGCTGGCCGGAGACGATGGTCGTCGGCACAGCCTCCGTGATCGGCGGTTATCTTGGCGTGGCCTTTGGCCGTCGCCTGCCGGCGAACATCATCCGCTGGCTGGTTATTGCGGTTGGTGCCGCACTGACACTGTATTTCTTTATCCGCTGAATTCGATAACCATATTCGAAATAGCGCGGTCCCAGGCGGCTTTTTGCCCGCCGCTGCCCGATTCACGCCACAACCATGCTCCTTCCTGCACGTCTCGATTCTGAGTTGTCGCAAAAAGGAAATGACCGTGGCTGAATCCCCAAACATGTCAGGACTCGACGGAACGCAATCGGTGAGCGCCCTCGGCCTGCGGTGGGCTGCCTTGCGCGGCATGCTGAACTCGCCGCTGATCATGGTCGAGGAACAGCGGCCGTTGCGGGACGAGCTGTTGCGCGAGTTGTCGACGATCGAGCAGGATTTCAGCGATCTGCCGTCGCGCAACACGATGGAGGTCTCGGCAAAACTCGACATCGCCAAGTCGGCCTTGCGCGAGCGCGTTCAGAACGGAGAAACCTGGCTCGTCGACCTGATCGACAGCATCCAGGCCGATCTGCATTCGCTTCATGCGAAGGCGCCGGCTGCGGCCACACCTTCGACAAGCCGCTCACCCGCCAATCTGAGCCGCCCTCAGCAGCGCTCCGATGAGACGGCCAATACACCCTCAAGCGCGGAGACGAGCACGTCGTCCGCCGCCTGATGAAGGCATGCCGCGCCTGGTCCTGTCAGGCGCGGCGCATACACGCTTGCAACGGTCCTGCGCTACACGAGCCCTGGATCGATCCTGCTGCTCCTCTCGAGCCATGCGGGAACAGGCAGATTCTTGCCGCGCAGGAACTCAGGATTGAAGAGCTTCGACTGATAGCGTGTACCATAATCGCACAACACGGTGACGATGGTGTGCCCGGGCCCGAGTTGCTTCGCGAGCCTGATCGCGCCCGCAACGTTGATGCCTGACGATCCGCCTAGGCAGAGCCCCTCATGTTGCAGCAAATCGAAGACGATGGGCAGCGCCTCCTCGTCTGGAATCTGGAACGCAACATCGATGGGCGCGCCCTCTAGATTCTTCGTCACCCGCCCCTGACCGATTCCTTCGGTGATCGACGTGCCGGTCGCCTTGAGTTCACCCGTATGAACCCAGTTCGCGATGGCCGAGCCCATCGGATCTGCGAGCGCAATCGTGATCCCTGAGTTGCGCGCCTTCAACGCCATGCCGACGCCGGCGAGCGTGCCGCCGGTACCGACTGCGCTGACGAAACCATCGACTCTGCCCTCGGTCTGCTGCCAAATCTCAGGTCCCGTCGTCTCGATATGCGCCTGCCGGTTGGCCACGTTGTCGAACTGGTTGGCCCAGATAGCACCGTTCGGCTCTTCTTTCGCCAGACGCTCCGCCAAGCGGCCTGAGACCTTCACGTAGTTGTTGGGATTGGCGTAAGGCACCGCCGGCACCTCGATCAGCTCGGCGCCTGCAAGCCGCAGCATGTCCTTCTTCTCCTGGCTCTGCGTCTCCGGGATCACGATCACGGTCCTGAAGCCCATCGCGTTGGCGACGAGCGCCAGGCCGATGCCGGTATTGCCCGCCGTGCCTTCGACGATGACCCCGCCTGGGCGCAGCGCGCCACGCCTGACCGCATCCTGAATGATGAAGAGCGCCGCCCGGTCCTTCACCGACTGGCCGGGGTTCATGAACTCGGCCTTGCCGAAGATCGTGCAGCCGGTGAGTTCCGAGGCGCGGCGAAGCTTGATGAGAGGCGTGTTGCCGATGGCGGCGGGAACGTCAGGCTGGATCGTCATCAGGTTATACCTCGTTGCAGGGCAGAAAGGCCCTCGGCCCCTCGTGAAGGACTGCGCGACTGAAGCCCAGCTCTTAGTCACATAGATAATATGTAATTATCTTAGAAATTACATCTCTTGACGTTCTTTATAACGAACGTCATGTTGGTTGTGCAAGGCGCGTGAAGCACCTGGCACCTCCTTTCCCACGCAGCTTTAGGAACCTCCATGTCCAGCTCTGCAGTGGCATCGCCTCTTTCCGCAGGAAACCGCGCGAGCCTGACCGTCAACGCTCCAGCGACCTTTGCGGCTGCAGCCGGCATTATCGGCGGCGCAGCCCTGCTGGGCGCCATCATCAATCCGCGTCAGGCGGCGCTTTATGTGCTCGGCGCGGCGCTCGGCCTCGTGCTCTACCATGCGGCCTTCGGCTTCACCTCGGCCTGGCGCGTATTCATCGCCGACCGCCGCGGCGAGGGCCTGCGCGCCCAGATGGTGATGCTCGCCATCGCGTCCGTGCTGTTCTTTCCCGCTCTCGCCGCGGGCACCCTGTTCGGCCAGCCGGTCGCCGGCAACGTGTCGCCGGCGGGCATAGGCGTGGTTTTCGGCGCCTTCATCTTCGGCATCGGCATGCAGCTCGGCGGCGGCTGCGCGTCCGGCACGCTCTACACGGTGGGCGGCGGCTCGACACGCATGCTGATCACGCTGGCTGCCTTCATCGCCGGCTCCGCCATCGGCGCCGCGCACCTGCACTGGTGGGTGGCGCTGCCGAGCCTGCCCGCGATCTCGATCATCAAGGCCTGGGGTCCCTGGACGGCCCTTGTCTTCCAGCTCGCCGCCTTCGCCCTCATCGCAGCCGTCACCGTCGTGTTCGAGAAGCGCCGCCATGGGCGTCTCATCACGGCCGACCCGTCGCCCCGTCACGGCCTTGCCCGCTTCCTGCGCGGCCCCTGGCCCATCGTAGCGGGTGCAGTGGCGCTGGCGCTGTTGAACTTCGTGACGCTCTATCTCGCCGGCCGTCCCTGGGGCGTGACCTCGGCCTTCGCCCTGTGGGGTTCGAAAATCGCAGCCGCCATCGGCTTCGACGTGGCGAGCTGGCCTTACTGGTCGTCGCCGGCCCGTCAGGCGGAGCTCACCGGCAGCATCTTCAACGACATCACCACGGTGATGGATTTCGGCATCGTCCTCGGCGCCCTGCTCGCTGCCTCCCTCGCCGGACGCTTCGCGCCGACTTGGTCGGTGCCCTTGCGCTCGGCTGTGGCTGCCGTGGCCGGTGGCCTGCTCCTCGGCTATGGCGCACGCCTCGCCTATGGCTGCAACATCGGGGCTTACTTCTCCGGCATCGCCTCGGGCAGCCTGCACGGCTGGGTCTGGCTCGTCGCGGCCTTTGCCGGCAACGTCCTCGGCACCCGCGTGCGCCCGCTCTTCGGTCTTGAGGTGGAGCGCGTGAAGCTCACCGGCTGCTGACCTTCGAAGGAGGTCTTTCGGATAACCCCGGAAGGCCTCGTTTCATAAGCCATCCCTGCCAAGAAAAGGTCTCATAGGATCTCTATAAGCGCGTCCCTCATTCGCTTTGATCGGACCGGCGATGATGGGGTTTAGCAGGAGGACCCTCCCGCGACAGGAGAAGGCCATGGGGCCTCTCCTGATAGCCTCCCTTGCCGTCAGTCTCCTTGGGCTGCCCATCGCCGCATGGCTCGATCTGCGGTCCCTGTCCGAGCGCATGCTGCAGACCCAGGCTGGGGAGATCAGCCGCATCATCGACGAGGTTCGTAGCTTCTACGGCAGCGATGTGGTCGGGCGCATCCTCCCGGCATCCGGCTCCATCACGGTCACGCACAATTACCGCGATACGCCGGGCGCCGTTCCGATTCCGGCGACCCTCTCGATCGAACTCGGCAAGCGCATCAGCGGCAAGAACGACGGCGTCAAGTACCGCTTCGTCTCCGACCTTCCCTTCAAGGGTCGCGAAAACCACCACATCGACGCTTTCGAGCAGGACGCGCTCGCCAGGCTGCGGGCGGATCCGAAGCAGTCGATCATGGAGGTCTCCGGATCGTTCCTGGAGCGGCGCGTGCGCACGGCCGCGCCGGTGGTCATGGGTCCGGTCTGCGTTTCGTGCCACAACGTTCATCCCGACAGCCCCAGGCAGAACTGGAAGGTTGGGGACGTGCGCGGCATTCAGGAGATCTCGGTTGCGCAGCCGATCGCCAGCAACGTGCTCTCGTTCAAATACCTGCTCTCCTATTTCGCCTTCATGGCAACGGCCGGGGTGATCCTGATCGTCCTGCAGCGGCGGCAGACGAGCCTGATCCGCGGCATGAACCGGGACCTGACGGAGGCGAACGATTTTCTTGCCGGCGTCTCGGCCAAGCTCGCCAAATATCTCTCGCCCCAGGTCTACAAGAGCATCTTTAGCGGCGAGAAGGACGTGGCCATCGAAACCGAGCGCAAGAAGCTGACGATCTTCTTCTCCGACATCAAGGATTTCACCGCCATCTCGGAGCGGCTGCAGCCGGAGGACCTGACGGCGCTGCTCAACGAGTATTTCACGGAGATGTCGACCATCGCCCTGCGCCACGGCGGCACCGTCGACAAGTTCATCGGAGACGCGATCCTCGTCTTCTTCGGCGATCCGGAGACGAAGGGGGTCAAGGAGGATGCCCGAGCCTGCCTGCGCATGGCCGTCGACATGCAGCACCGGCTTGAGGTGTTGAGCGACCAGTGGCGGCAGCGCGGTATCGAGCAGCCCTTCCGCGCCCGCATGGGCATCAACACCGGCTATTGCAATGTCGGCAATTTCGGCAGCAACGACCGGATGGAATACACCATCATCGGCGCCTCGGCGAACCTGGCCGCTCGCCTTCAATCGATCGCCGAGCCGGGAGGCATCTGCCTCAGCTACGAGACCTATGCCCTCGTGCGCGATCTGGTGCAGGCACAGCCCCTCGCGCCGATCCGGATGAAGGGCATCAGCCGCGAAATCATTCCCTATGCGGTGCGGGGCCTGTCGGGGGAGCTGTCCGAGAGGCTGCCCGTCATCCGCGAGCACACGACCGGCCTCGATTTGTTCGTGGATCCCGACGCCATGACCGCAAGCGGCATCGAGCAGGCGAAGCGACGCCTCACCGAGGCGCTCGCCGTGCTGAACCTGCGCACCAGCTGATGCCCCGATGATCTATCATCAGGAGACACCCTTGGCCTCGGAGAGCGCCCGGTCGATATCGATCAACTCTCCGAAGCCAGCTTTGACCTTTTCCAAAACCGGCCGTTCGAGATAGCAGAAGGGGCAGACGTAATCGCTCGAGACCAAGAACCGGACAGGGTTGTCGTTCGGCATCGGTACGCTCCCTCCCTGCCCCCGACGATCGTCAGCCTGCGTGACACCGCATCAGAGCTTCGCAGGTTTGTCGATACCTGCCTTCTCGTACCTGAGCGACTTGATCAGTTCGCCGAGCGCCGTGAAGTCGCTCTGCCGAGCGGAGCTGCGGCGCCAGGCGAGACCGACGACGCGCATGGGCGGCTCCTCGGGAAACGCGATGAGCGCCACCCGCTTTCGGTCGACCTCCGCCTTGGCGCAGAGTTCGGGCAGCAGCGTAATGCCGTGACCCGCCGCCACCATCTGCATGATGGTCGTGAGCGAGGCCGCGCCGAGCGCCTTGCGGGCCTGCATGTTGGCGATTTGGCAGAACTGAAGCGCCTGATCGCGCAGGCAATGCCCCTCCTCCAGCAGCAGCAGGCGCTCCTGCCCGATGCGGGTACGCAGGTCGCTCTTGCTCCAGTCAGGAGCCGCTTGGCTTTGAACGGCGATCAGGAAGCGGTCCTCGAAGAGTGGCATGGTTTCGAGCTGCGATGGCTCGACCGGCAAGGCGACCAGCACCGCATCCAGTTCGCCCCGGACCAGCTCCTCCACGAGGGCATTCGTCTGCGTTTCGCGGATCTGCAAATCGAGCTGCGGATAGTGCCTCGTGACTTCGGTCAGAATGTCCGGCAGCAGGTAGGGGGCAATCGACGGAATGATCCCGAGCCGAAGAGGTCCCGTAAGGACACCGTGATGCTGGCGCGCGTAGTCGGACAGCTCCCGCACCTGGCTGAGGATCGCCTCGGACCGCGCCGCAATCTCCTGCCCGACCAGCGTCACCGCGATGGTGTTGCCCCGACGCTCGACAAGCTCGATGCCGAGCTCCCGCTCCAGTTCCTTGATCTGCATGGAGAGGGCCGGCTGTGTGACGGCGCATTGATCGGCCGCCATGCCGAAATGCTTCGTCCGGGCCAATGTTTCAAAGTAGCGGAGTTGCCTGAGGGTGACCATGCGATAAGAATATCTGATCGCTCTTTGTAATCAATACAATTGGATCTGATCGGACACCTGAACCATTGTCCGCCCCGCTCAACGGGGACAACCATGACAAAAACAACCACAATGACCACCACGGCCGGGGCGCCGATCGCCGACAACCAGAACAGCCTGTCCGCCGGCTCCCGCGGCCCGCTGCTGCTGCAGGATTACCAGCTCATCGAGAAGCTGGCGCACCAGAACCGCGAGCGCATCCCGGAGCGCGTGGTGCATGCGAAGGGTTCCGCCGCCTACGGTACGCTGACCATCACCAACGACATCTCCCAATATTCCAAGGCGAAGGTCTTCTCCCAGATCGGCAAGCAGACGGAAGTGTTCCTGCGCTTCTCGACAGTCGCCGGCGAGCGCGGGGCGGCCGACGCCGAGCGGGACGTGCGCGGCTTCGCCCTGAAGGTCTACACGGAAGAAGGCAACTGGGACATCGTCGGCAACAACACGCCGGTGTTCTTCGTCCGCGATCCTGTGAAGTTCCCTGACTTCATCCGCACACAGAAGCGCCACCCCGTCACGAACCTGCGCTCGCCGACGGCCATGTGGGATTTCTGGTCGCTCAGCCCCGAGACGCTGCACCAGGTGACGATCCTGTTCTCGGATCGCGGCCTGCCGCAGGGCTACCGCTTCATGCACGGCTTCGGCTCGCACACCTACTCGTTCATCAACGAGGCCGGTGAGCGCTTCTGGGTGAAGTTCCACTTCAAGTCCATGCAGGGCATCAGGACCTGGACGAACCGCGAGGCCGAGGCCGTGGTGGCGAAGGACCGCGAGAGCGCCCAGCGCGACCTCTACGAGGCGATCGAGGGCGGCGACTTTCCGCGCTGGAAGTTCTGCGTCCAGATCATGCCGGAGATCGATGCGGAGAAGACCTCCTACAATCCCTTCGACGTCACCAAGGTGTGGCCCCATGCGGAGTATCCGCTGATCGAGGTCGGCGTGCTCGAGCTCAACCGCAATGCCCAGCACTACTTCGCGGAAGTGGAGCAGTCCTCGTTCTCGCCGTCGAACATCGTGCCCGGCATCGGCTTCTCGCCCGACAAGATGCTGCAGGGCCGCATCTTCGCCTATGCGGACGCGCACCGCTATCGCGTCGGCACGCACTACGAGGCGCTGCCGGTGAACCGTCCGCGCTGCCCGGTGCATCACTATCATGCCGACGGTGGGATGCTGTTCGACGTGCCCAACCGCGGTGATGCCTATTACGAGCCGAACTCCTTCAACGGCCCGGTGCAGACGCCGCGCGCCGCAGAGCCGCCGCTCAAGATCTCGGGCGATGCCGACCGCTACGATCACCGCGCCGGCAACGACGACTACAAGCAGCCGGGCGACCTGTTCCGCCTCATGACGCCGGACGAGCAGGGCCGGCTCATGGACAACATTGCGGAAGCGATGCAGGGCGTGTCGCTGGACATCGTGAAGCGCCAGATCGTGCACTTCTACCTCGCCGACAAGGCCTATGGCCTCGGCGTGGCGGATCGTATGGGCCTCAAGGGCGCCGTGATGATCCAGGCTGCGGAATAAACAAGAGTCGTAGGGGCAAAGCGAGCGGCCCGGGAGTGATCCCGGGCCGTTTTGATTCGGGCACCACAACACAGCCTCACCCTGAGGAGGTGCGGAGCACCGTCTCGAAGGGCGAGGCGCCTCCAGTGCTCTCTGGATCCTCCTTCGAGACGCAGCTTCGCTGCTCCTCAGGATGAGGTCAGAGACTATATTTGTAGGTTAAAGAAGCCCCTCACTCTGCAGGAACGGATTGCTATGCCGCTCCTGGCCGATGGTGCTCATGGGGCCGTGGCCGCAGATGAACGCGATGTCGTCGCCGAGCGGCAGGAGCTTGTCCTTGATCGATCGGATCAGCGCCTTGCTGTCGCCGCCGGGAAGATCCACGCGCCCGACGGAGCCCTGGAACAGCACGTCGCCCACGAGGGCAAAACGCTGATCCTTCGACACGAGCACGACGCTGCCCGGCGAGTGTCCGGGGCAGTGCAGCACGTCGAGGGTGAGCTCGCCGACCGCGACCGTGTCGCCCTCGTTGAGCCAGCGATCCGGCGTGACGGCTCGCGCTTCGAATCCGTAGGCCTGCCCCTGCTCGGCAAGCCGCTGCAGAAGAAAACCGTCGGCCTGGTGCGGGCCTTCGATCTGAACGCCAAGCTCATCGCGCAGCTCAGCCGCCCCGCCCGCATGGTCGATATGGCCGTGGGTGAGGATGATCTTCTCGACGGTCACGCCGCTCTGCTTGATGGCATCGCGGATGCGGTCGAGATCACCCCCGGGATCGACAACGGCAGCTTTCTTGGTCTTCTCGCACCACAGCAGCGTGCAGTTCTGCTGCAACGGCGTCACGGGGATGATGGCGGCGCGAACGTCTGGCACTCTGAGATCCTTCCTGTGGTCACGAGAGACATAAGGGCCGCAGACGCACCTGGAAAGCCTCAACGCTTCGCGAGGGCTTTACTTGACCTTCCGATATCCGGGTTCGCATAGTCCCTCGTCGAATCACAAGCGAGGACACGAGCATGGAAACCAGGGCCGCCGTGGCGTGGGAGGCTGGCAAGCCGCTCACCATCGAGACCATCCGCATCGAGGGCCCCAAGGCCGGCGAGGTGCTCGTGGAGGTGATGGCCACCGGCGTGTGCCACACGGACGCCTACACCCTGTCGGGCCTCGATTCCGAGGGCAAGTTCCCGGCAATCCTCGGCCATGAGGGCGCAGGCATCGTACGCGAGGTCGGGGCCGGCGTGACGACGCTCAAACCCGGCGATCACGTGATCCCGCTCTACACGCCCGAGTGCCGCAGCTGCAAATCCTGCCTGTCGCGCCGCACCAATCTGTGCACGGCGATCCGCTCGACCCAAGGACAGGGCCTGATGCCGGATGGAACCTCGCGCTTCCGCTGCGACGGCGAGACGGTGTTCCACTACATGGGCTGCTCGACCTTCGCGAACTTCACCGTGCTGCCGGAGATCGCGCTCGCCAAGGTGCGCGAGGACGCGCCGTTCGACAAGATCTGCTACATCGGCTGCGGCGTCACCACGGGTATCGGCGCGGTGATCTACACCGCGAAGGTGTGGCCCGGCGCGAACGTGGTGGTGTTCGGTCTCGGCGGCATCGGTCTCAACGTGATCCAGGGCGCCCGCATGGTGGGCGCCGACAAGATCATCGGCGTCGACATCAACCCGGCCAAGATGGAAATGGCCAAGAAATTCGGCATGACCGATTTCATCAACCCGAAGGAGATCGGCAACGACAAGGTCGTGCAGGCGATCGTCGACCTTACGGGTGGCGGCGCCGACTTCTCGTTCGATGCCACCGGCAACACGGATGTGATGCGCCAGGCCCTCGAATGCTGCCACCGCGGCTGGGGCGAGAGCATCATCATCGGCGTGGCGGAAGCCGGTAAGGAAATCGCCACCCGGCCGTTCCAGCTCGTCACCGGCCGCGTCTGGAAGGGCACGGCCTTCGGCGGCGCGCGCGGGCGCACGGACGTACCTAAGATCGTGGATTGGTACATGGAGGGGAAGATCAACATCGACGACCTGATCACCCACACCATGCCGCTCGACGAGATCAACACCGCCTTCGACCTGATGCACGAGGGCAAGTCGATCCGCTCGGTTGTCGTTTACTGATCGGGGAAGAGAGCGTTGAGCTTCGAGACCGTCTCGCAATCGCACTGCTTTAACGGCACGCAAGTCGTCTATCGCCACGCCTCGCGGGAGACCGGCACGCCCATGCGGCTGGCGGTCTTCGTGCCGCCTCAGGCGAAGGACCGCAAGGTCCCCGTGGTGTGGTTCCTCTCCGGGCTCACCTGCACGGAGGAGAATTTTACCGTGAAGGCGGGCGCGCAGCGGGTGGCCTCGGAACTCGGCCTGATGCTGATCGCGCCCGACACCAGCCCGCGCGGCGAGGGCGTGCCGGACGATCCGGAGGGCGCATACGATTTCGGTCTTGGTGCCGGCTTCTACGTGGATGCGGTGCAGGAGCCGTGGGCGACGCACTACCGCATGCGCTCCTACATCGAGCGCGAGCTGCCGGGTCTTGTTGCAGAAAACCTGCCGGCGGACATGAGCCGGCAGGGCATCACCGGCCATTCCATGGGCGGTCACGGGGCGCTCACCATCGCGTTACGCAATCCGGGCCGCTACAAGGCGGTCTCGGCGTTTGCGCCCATCGCCTCAGCCATGAACTGCCCCTGGGGCGAGAAGGCGCTGGGCAACTACATCGGCTCCGATCGCTCGGCCTGGCGCGACTACGATGCCTGCGCGCTGATCGAAGGCGGCGCCCGCCTGCCCGACCTCCTGGTCGACCAGGGCACCGCCGACAGCTTTCTCGAAAGCCAGCTCAAGCCGCAACTGCTGGAAGAAGCCTGCGCCAGGGCGGGGCAGCCCCTGACCCTGCGCCGCCAAGAAGGCTACGACCATTCCTACTTCTTCATCGCGACCTTCATCGAGGATCACCTGCGCTGGCATGCAGAGCGGTTTAAATTGTAGAGGCTGGTTTCCCGAGCATACCCATAAGCCCTCATCCTGAGGAGGTCACGCAAGTGACCGTCTCGAAGGACGAGGGCGCCTCCAGTGCTCTCTGGATCCTCCTTCGAGACGCCGCTGCGCGGCTCCTCAGGATGAGGTTGATGGAATGGGACGGACCCTTAGAATTGCTGCTAGGCCTTCCTGAACAGCTCCGGGCGCCTGAGCTGCAGAGCTTGGATCAGCACCAGCGTCTTCATGTCGGTAACGGCGCCCTGCTGCAGCATGCCCATGAGCTCGTCGAGGCCGATCTCCAGCACTTCGATATCCTCGTGCTCCTCGGCCAAGCCGCCGCCCTCCTCCACCCGGTCGGCGCTCGTGTAGGGGGCCAGGAACAGGTGCAGGCGTTCCGTGGTGATGCCGGGGGTTGACCATGCGGTCGCCACCCGTTCCAGGTTACGGAGACGAAGACCCGCCTCTTCCATGGCCTCACGCCGGGCGCAGGCCTCGGGCGCGTCCTCGTCGAGCAGCCCGGCCACAGCCTCCAGGAGACCCGGCTCCCCCTCCACATGCATCACCGGCGCGCGGAATTGCCGGACCAGGATGACCTTGCGCGCTTGCCAGTCATAAGGAAGCACCGCTGCCGCATCGGCGCTGTTCAGCACCTCCCGCGCCATGGTGCGGCCGTCCGGCATCTGAACCGTCAGCTTGAGAAGCTTGCGCCAGCCCTCGTAGAGGGTCTCCACCTGCTTGATCTTGTAGCCTGCCACGTCCTGCTCTCTCCCGTTTGGCGGTTTGCACCCTATGACAACACCCGAAACGCTCAAGTTGTCCCTTATCCCGTGATGAAGCTTAAGAGCAGTTTTGTGCGTTAAGGCCAGGACAGTGCAAGGAGAGTGGCGTGCTCAATGATCTGGTCGCAGCCATCAGGACGAAGCAGGCGATCCTGTTCGCCGGCGCCGGTGTTTCCATGACGGTCGGGCTGCCGTCCTGGAGCACGCTGATCGAGCACATTGCCGGCGAGCTTGAGATCGACCTCTCCGACTTCAAGGGCACGGACCTTAATTACCTGACGCTGGCGGAGTATTACCGACTCAAGCAGGGCAGCATCGGCCCTCTGCGCAGCTGGATGGACCGGAACTGGACCATTCCCGAGGACACCCTCAGGAAGTCCCGCGTCCACGAGCTCATCTGCAAGCTCGACTTTCCGATCGTCTACACCACGAATTTCGACCGCAACCTTGAGACCGCCTACGACCTGCACGGCAAGGATTACGTGAAGATCGTCAATGCCAAGGACATCGCCCGCGTGCGCGAAGGCGTGCCGCAGATCGTCAAGTACCACGGCGATTTCGACGATGACGGCTCCATCGTCATCGCCGAGACGGACTATCTGGAGCGCCTGTCCTTTGAGTCGCCCCTCGACATCAAGTTCCGCTCGGATTCCCTGGGCAAGACCATCCTGTTCATCGGCTACAGCATGACGGACCTCAACATCCGTTTCCTGATGCACCGGCTCTGGAAGACCTGGGCCGGGTCGGGCTACGAACGCGACCGTCCGCAATCCTATGTGTTCATGCTGCGCGCCAACCCCGTCGAGCAGGCCGTTCTGGAGCAATGGGGCCTGCAGGTGCTGATGGAGAAGGAGTGCCCGCCGGAGAAGGCGCTGGAGAAGTTCCTCACCAAACTCAGCAAGGCCGTCGAGAAGGACGATGGCGGGGTCTGATTGGCACCGGCGCCACCTTGTGCCAATCTGCCCGCCTTTCAGGTTCACAAGATGATTTCATGGCTTCTGTAGAAAAACGCCGTCTTTCCCTCCGCGATGTCCTGACCGACGGGCGCATCGCGCTCATGCTGCCCTTAGGGTTCTCCTCGGGCTTGCCCTTCCTGCTGGTCTTCAGCACCCTGTCGGCTTGGCTGCGCGAGGCGGGGATTTCACGCACCGAGATCGGCATGCTGAGCTGGGTGGCGCTAGCCTATTCCTTCAAGTTTCTCTGGGCTCCCATCGTCGACCGCTATGACGTGCCGGGGCTGGCAAACCTGCTCGGGCGGCGGCGTGGCTGGATGGCGTTTGCCCAGATCGTGACGGCCCTTGGCATCGTCGGCATTGCCGTCAGCGATCCACAGACGAGCCTATCCCTCACCATCGCGTCGGCGCTCCTCGTCGCCTTTGCCTCGGCCACGCAGGACGTGGTGGTCGATGGCTGGCGCATCGACGTGGCCTCCACCGAGCGCCAGGGCATGATGGCGGCCTCCTATCAGCTCGGCTACCGTCTGGCGCTTATCTGCGCGGGCGCGGGCGCGCTCTACATCGCGGAGTTCGTGAACTGGCGCAGCGCCTACTTGGCCATGGCCGTGCTCATGGGCGTCGGCCTTATCGGCACCCTCCTGGCGCCACGCGGCAACGAGAGCGCCGTGCGCGAGCGCCTCCCGTTCACGGCAGCCATCATCGAGCCGCTCACGGACCTCTTCCGGCGCAAGGGACTGATTCTCATCCCGATCCTCGCGCTCATCGCCTGCTTCCGCCTGCCGGATTTCGTCGCCGGCGTCATGGCGAACCCGCTCTACATTGACCTTGGCTTCTCCAAGACCGACATCGCCAACGTGTCGAAGCTTTACGGCGTGTGGGTCGGAATCATCGGAGCCTTCGCCGGCGGGTTGGCGCTGACGCGCCTCGGCCTGTGGTGGACGCTGCTGATCGGCGCCGTCATTGCCGCCGGCTCGAACCTGATGTTCGCCTGGCTGGCATCAGGGAACGCCACCGTACCCGCTCTGACCCTGACCATCAGCTTCGACAACTTCGCCGCCGGTTTCGCAGGGTCTGCCCTGATCGCCTATATGTCAGGACTGACTTCACCGGGCTTTGCCGCCACGCAATACGCCCTGCTCAGCTCGCTCTACGCCCTGCCGGGCAAGCTCATCGGCGGCGCGTCCGGTGCAGTGGTGGACGCCTACGGCTATCCCCTCCTCTTCACCGCCACCGCCAGCATCGGCATCCCGCTGGTGATCCTGTGTTTTGTCGTGCGGCGGGATACGATGAAGACGGTTGCCGATAAGGATGAGGTAATCGAGGAGGCATCGCCCGCCATCGGAGCCGGGTCAAGGGCATAGTTTCGAACGTCATCCCGGGCCGCGCAGCGGAACCCGGGATCGCATGATGAGAAATGCACCTGATCCTGATGGCGATCCCGGCTCTCGCTCTGCTCGGCCGGGATGACCAGGGTGGTTGGACTACACCCAGCCGCCATCCACGAGGTACGTCTGGGCCGACATGGCGCTGGAATCGTCGGAGCCTAAGAACAGCGTGAAATTGGCGATGTCCTCCGGCACGAGCTTGCGCTTCACGCATTGGCGCTTGAGCAACTCCTTCTCGCCCTCCGGCGTGAGCCAGAGATCGATCTGGCGCTGGGTCATGATCCAGCCCGGGACGAGGCAGTTGACGCGGATGTTCCTGTCGCCCAGCTCCCGCGCCAGCGCGCGGGTGAGCCCGACGGCGGCGGATTTCGCAGTCTTGTAGGCCGCAAAGGAATCGTCGCTCACCATGTAGCTCGTGGAGCCCATGTTGATGATGGAGCCGCCGCCAGCCTTCTCCATGTCCGGCAGCACGGCCTGGGCTGCGAAGAACTGATGGTCAAGATTAGTGGCGAAGCGTTCGCGCCAGTATTCCGGCGTCACCTGATCAATGGTGTGGCGGTCGTCGCGCGCCGCGTTGTTGACGAGGATCGTGATCGGCCCGATGGCCTCGCTCGCGCGCCGGATCGCAGCCTGGAAGGCGGGAATGTCGCGCACGTCGCTGTGCTCGAAATGCACGCCCTCGCCAAGCTCCTTGGCCAGCGCCTGGCCGGCCTCAGCATTGTAGTCGAGGATGGCGACCTTGCTCCCTTGAGCATGGAACGAACGCGCGATGCTCTCACCAATGCCGCTGGCCCCGCCGGTGATGAGAACGGACTTTCCTTTCAGGGAACCGTAAATGGTCTGGGTCATGAATCCTCACATACTTCAACAGAAAAAATCGTCATCCCGGGGCTGCGGAGCAGAACCCGGGATCGCATGACGAGTATGGCGCTCTATCCTGCTCCCGATCCCGGATCTTCGCTCCGCTCCGTCCGGGATGACGCCAACTGTTAGCTCGCAGCCGGTCAACTCGCGCCCGGCCCTGGTGTTGCGCCCGGCGGGCATTTTCCCAGGATGATCATGCCGAGCACCTCGTCCTGGGTCACGTCCTGCACGTTGGCGGAACCGACGAGCTTGCCGTTCTTCATCACGCTCACCCGGTCGGCGAGGCCGAACACGTCGTGGATGTCGTGGCTGATGAGGAAGATGCCGATGCCTTCCTTCTTCAGCTGCAGCACGAGATCGGCCACCTGCTGGGTCTCGGCGGGTCCGAGCGCCGCGGTGGGCTCGTCCATGATGAGCACACGGGCGTTGAAGTAGATGGCGCGCGCGATCGCCACCGATTGCCGCTGGCCGCCGGAGAGCGCCTTCACGGGCTCCTTGAAGCGACGGAAATGCGGGTTGAGCCGCGCCATGACCTTGCGGGTCTCGGCCTCCATGGTGGCATCGTCGAGGGTGCCATAAGGCGTGAGCACCTCGCGGCCAAGGAAGATGTTGCCCGCCGCATCGATGTTGTCGGCGAGCGCGAGCGTCTGATAGATCGTCTCGATGCCGTAGCGCTTGGCATCGCGCGGCGTCGCAATATCGGCATGCTCGCCGTTGACATAGATCTCGCCTGCATCGGGCTTGTAGGCGCCGGACAGGATCTTGATGAGCGTCGACTTCCCGGCGCCGTTGTGGCCGAGCAGGCCCACCACCTCGCCGGGGCGAAGATCCACCGACACGCCATCCACGGCCTTGATACCGCCGAAGGCGATGGAGATGTTGCGCATCTCGACAAGAGGCGTCGTTCCATTCGTTTGCATGATACGCGCTCCTTACTTGATGCGGCGGCGATAAAGGCTGTCGACCCACACGGCCAGCACGAGCACCGCACCGACGACGATGTTCTGCAGCGGCGTGTCGACGCCGAGCAGCACCATGCCCGATTGCAGCGACTGCATGACGAGGGCACCGAGCATCGCCCCCGCAATGGTGCCGACGCCGCCGGCGAGCGACGTGCCGCCGATCACCGCGGAGGCGATCACGTAAAGCTCGTCGAGGGAGCCGGCCGCATTGGTCGCCGCATTGAGGCGTGCCGTCGAGATGCAGGCGGAGATGCCGCAGAGCAGGCCCATGAGGCCGAACACCTTCATGAGCGTCCAGCGGGTGTTGATGCCCGACAGCTCCGCGGCTTCCGGATTGCCGCCGATGGCGAAGACGTAGCGGCCGAAGCGCCGGCGTGTGGCGATGAAGGTCATCACCAGCCCGACCAGGATGGCGATCAGCACCGGCAGCGCGACGCCATGCGGGATGAACAAGCCGCCCTCGGGCCAGGTGAGGCCATTGGCCTCCGCCCAGCGGCGCGCGCTACCGGCGGGCAGCGGATAGGCATTGGCGATGGCAGCCGCCGCGAGAACGATGCCGCAGGCAAGCGCCGCGATCACTGCATCGGCCCAGCCCGGCCGCACGGGAAAGCCGAAGCGCAGGCGACGGCGGCGGGAGAAGCCGAGGGCAATGATGATCAGACCACAGGCGGCGGCGGCGATGACCCAGGTGGTGGTGGCGCCAAGCGCCCCTTCCACGCCGCCGCCGAAGGCCTTGAAGCGCGTGTCCATGGGCGCGACGGTCTGGCCGGTCGTGACCCACCAGGCCGCGCCGCGCCACACCAGCAGGCCGCCCAGCGTGACGATGAAGGAGGGAATGCCGAGATAGGCGATAAGCCAGCCCTGAAAGAGGCCGATGGATCCGCCGATCGCCATGGCGAGCACCACTGCGAGCGGCGCCGTCAGCCAATGCTCGAGCCCGAGATAGGCCGGCAGCCACTGCACCTGCGCGACGCCGATGATCATGCCCGTAACGCCGAGGATCGCACCGACGGAAAGATCGATGTTGCGCGTGACGATCACGAGCACCATGCCGGTGGCCATGACTGCCACGGAGGCGGTCTGCACCGACAGATTCCAGAGATTGCGCGGGGTGAGGAAAACGCCGCCGGAGAGAAGATCGAATCCGATCCAGATCGCGGCAAGTGCCGCCAGCATGCCGAGCATGCGGGCATCGATCTCGAGCTTCGACAGGAATGAGCCCGACGCGGCGCTGGGCGGCGGGGCGGCAGTGGCAACGGGTGCGGTCATGACGTCACGCTCAAAAGGCGGATAAAAGGTTTCTATGAAAAACTGTCATCCCCGGCCGGAGCGCAGCGGAGGGGAAGGGGATCCACTTGCACACTCGGCGCTATGGATCCCCTTCCCTCGCCTAAAGGCCCGCCGGGGATGACTAGGAGCAAGCTCCGATCAGTTGCAGGCCTTCACCGTGCCAGCCTTCACGCCCTGGCACACCACGTCCTTCGAGGCCCAGCCCGCGTCGATGACGACGTTGAGGTTGTCCTTCGTGACCGCGACCGGCGTGAGGAACAGAGCCGTCATGTTCTGCTTCTTCGGGCCGAGGTTCCAGGACTTCGCACCTTGGATCTCGGTGAGCTTCTTGCCGCCGGCCAGCTGCAGGGCGATCTCCGCTGCATTGCGGCCGAGTTCACGAGCATCCTTGAACACCGTCACGGTCTGGGTGCCGAGCGCCACGCGGTTCAGCGCCGCCTTGTCGGCGTCCTGGCCCGAGACCGGCACGGTGCCGGCAAGACCCTGCGCCGCGAGGGCCGCGATGGCGCCGCCGGCGGTGCCGTCGTTGGCGGCGATCACCGCGTCGATCTTGTTGTTGTTCTTCGTGAGGAACTGCTCCATGTTCCGCTGCGCATTGGCCGGGAGCCAGCCGTCCGTGTAGGCCTCGCCCACATTCTTGATCTTGCCGGAATCGATGGCGGCCTTCAGCACTTCCATCGAGCCCTGGAACAGGAAGTTGGCGTTCGGATCCGAGCCCGAGCCCTTGATGAAGGCATAGTTGCCCTCGGGCTTCAGCTTGAACACTTCGCGGGCCTGCAGGCGGCCGACTTCCACATTGTCGAAGGTGAGATAGAAGGCCTGCGGGATCTCGATGAGGCGGTCATAGCCCACGACCGCGATGCCTTCGGCCACGGCCTTCTCGACGGCGGGACGAACGGCATCCGCATCCTGCGCCAGCACGATCAGGGCCTTGGCGCCGCGGGAGATGAGGCTCTCTATGTCGGTGAGCTGCTTGGCGGGCGACGACTGGGCATCGGCCGACACATAGGTGCCGCCGGCCTTCTCGACCGCAGCCTTGATGGCGGCCTCATCGGTCTTCCAGCGCTCTTCCTGGAAGTTCGACCAGCTGACGCCGACCACGGGACCCTTGCCCTGGGCGAAGGCGGCGCCGGCGGACAGGGCCAGAGCGGCAAGCGAGATGAGAGCGTGTTTCTTCGAAAGCATCGGTTTTCCTCCTGGGCGGCACTTCCCTGGAAAGCGCCGCGCTCATGGCAGCTGTCGGACCCGCAGGACCGACGGACGTGGCTCAACATGCCATGCGTTATTGTTCGAGCGGGGAAATAATTATACGAGGCCACCCAGCCTTCAAGCGCCCTGCGCCTAATATTTTGGTCTGATATGCTCTCCTCTCAGTTTTGATTTATTCAAGCTGTGAATAAAGTGCATCCATGACCCCGCAGCCTCTCTCTCCCCGTGAAACAGCCCGCCGGCGCCTGCTCGACGCCCTGCGCCGGGAAGGCGCCATGGCGCGGGTGGAGATCGGCCAGCATCTCGGCATGAGCCCGGCCAGCGTCTCCGAGCTTGCCTCAGGCCTGCTCGACGAGGGCGTGCTGGTGGCGGAGGACAGCCCGGACCAGAGCCCAGGACTGCTCCGGGGCCGGCCCAAGACACGCCTCTATTTCGCCGAGACCCTCGGCTCCGTGGTCGGCGTCTGGACCGGCTTCAACCGCATCGAGCTGCGGCTGGTGGACAGCGCCGGACGCACCCGGGCGAGCCGCCACGTGGAGCGCCCTTTACGCAACCTCGCGGGCGAGGAGCTGATGGATGTGCTGGCCCACACCATCGCGGCCTTTGCCGAGGAGAGCGGCGCGCGCGACGTCAAGGCGGTGGGCCTCGCCTGCCAGGGCTATGTGGACACCCGCGACGGGATCGTGGCCTGGAGCCCGGTGCTCGGCACCCGCGACCTGCCATTGGCCTCAGGCCTGGGACAGCGCCTCGGCAAACCGGTGCTCATGGAAAACGACGCCAGCGCCATGGCCTTTGCGATCGCGCAGCGCAATGCGGACCTGCGCTCCGGCCGCACCGCCTGCCTGATGGTGGGCGACGGCGTGGGCCTCGGCTTTCTCATCCAGGGCGAGCTTTATCGCGGCGCCCGCTTCGGCGGCTCCGAGTTCGGCCATGTGCGCCTGCGCCGGAGCGGACCCCAATGCCGCTGCGGCGGGCGCGGCTGCATCGAGGCCTATCTCGCCGACTACGCCCTGCACCGGGATGCGCAGCTCATCGACCACCGCCCCGCCCCGACCCTGCTCCTGCCGGGCGAGGAGGCCATGGGGGCTATCGTGGATCAGGCGAGAGCGGGCGATCCTGCGCTCCTCAACCTGTTCCATGCCGCCGGCGAGGTGTTGGGCGATGCGGTGGGCATCCTGATCCAGACGCTGGAGCCGGACCACATCGTGATCTGCGGCCCCGGCACCCGCGCCATGGACCTGCTGCGCCCCTCCTTCGAAGCGGCGCTCGAATCGCAGACAATCCCGGAACTGCGCGCCCTCGCCACCATCCACGTGGTGGAATCCTCCATGGACCTGCTGACGGAAGGCGTGGTGATGCAGGCCCTGCGCGAATTGGACCTGGATCTGGCGCGGCTCAAGGCGGCGTGAGCGCCCTGCCTGAAACAGGCTCAACCCTTGAGCCCTCATCCTGAGAGGCTGGCTCATAAAGGACCGGCAACCCTTCTTACGCCATCACCGGCCTTGTGCCGGTGATCTCGATCCGAAAGCGTTGCGCTTTTCCAATCGAGTCGTCCGGGACTGATCCCCGGATCAAGTCTGGGGACGGCCATGACGGAAACAGAAGCCTGTTCCTGTTTATGAGCCAGCCTCTGAGGAGCGAAGCGTCTCGAGGTCCCGGACTTTGTCCGGGCACGAGGGCGTCTCCAGTGCTTCCTGGATCCTCCTTCGAGACGCAGCTGCGCTGCTCCTCAGGATGAGGCAGAGAACGATGCCACCGAACACACAGCGGTGCCTCAACACAACAAAAATGCCGCCCGGCTCATCGCCGGGCGGCACGTAACGGCGAGACTTCGATGCCTTTTAGATGACGAAGAAGTCGTCGAACTTGAGGGTTGTCTTGTTGGAGATGGTGGCGATCTTCACCTGGGCCGAGCCGCCGGTGCCGTCCTTGTCGTAGTAGAGGTTGCCCGTCTTCTTGTCGTAGACGATGCGATCCTCCCGGTCCTTGGCCTTGGTGCCGTTCACGAACATGTCCGAACTGAATTTCTTCGGCCGTGACGCCGTGCCCGAGCCCAGCTTGGTGAAGTACTTATTGTCGAGGTGGAAGCTGTCGTCCTTGGAGCGGAAGTCGTAGATCCTATCCACGTTCGTGCTCTTGTTCAGGCGCGTGTCGAACACGAACACGTCTTTGCCCGCACCGCCGCGCAGCTGGTCGTTGCCGAGACCGCCCCAGATCTTGTTGGCGCCGGCATTGCCGGTGATCGTATTGGCAAAATTGCTGCCCTTCAGCTGCACATTGGCATTGCCGATGGCGTACAGGTACTCCACCTCGGTGCCGACATCCATGCTGAAGTTGACGGAGGCATAAACGGTATCGATGCCGCCACCGGCCCCTTCCACCACCTGGTCGCCGAGATCGTTGGCATAGTAGACGTCGTTGCCGACCCAGCCTTCCATGCGGTCGATGCCCACTCCGCCATCGAGCACGTCGTTGCCGCCACGGCCATAGAGGGTATCGTTGCCGCCGAGACCGTTGAGGATGTTGGCCGCATCGTTGCCGTTCAACTCGTTCCCATCCTCGCTGCCGCTCACCGTGTTCGTGGTCGTGCTGACATCCAGCACGATCCTCTCGACATTGGCGAAGTCATTGCCCGTCACCACGAAGTCGGCGGTGATCACCACGGTGTCGGTGCCCTGCCCGGCGAGTTCGGTGATGCGGTCGCGCCCGGCCACATAATAGACGTCGCTGTCGTCGCCGCCCTCCAGGGTGTCGTTGCCGGCGCCGCCGTTCAGCGTGTCGCTGCCAGCGGCGCCGCGCAGGATGTTGGCTTTGCCATCGCCGATCAGCGTGTCGGTATAGGCCGAGCCGATCAGACCTTCGATGCTGATGTACCGATCACCGGAAGCATCGGTAACAATCGGCCCTGTGGCTTGTGTGGTCAGGTTCAGATCCGCCGTCACACCTCCACCGGCATGGGCCTAGGAGGCGAAGTCGATCTCCCCAAGGTTCGCGGCGCCGCCATCGAGCGTGTCATTGCCCAGGCCGCCCTCCAGCGTATCGACGCCTCCTTCACCACGAAGCTGGTCATCCCCTCCCATGCCCAGAAGCTCATCATTGGTGGAGTTGCCTTGAAAGATGTCCGCATGTGCGGAGCCGATGAGGCCTTCAATGCGGATATACGTGTCTCCGACCGCCTCTCCAGTCCTATGATCTGAAAAGAGTGACGTTTCGATTCCTGTCTGGGCGTTCTCATAGGATACGAAATCGAAGCCGTCGAAGCCCCCGAGGGTATCCAAACCAAACCCGCCATTGAGCGTGTCGTTCTCCTGCCCACCATTGAGGTAGCCGTCACCCAGACCACCCACGACGCTATCATAGCCGCGGGCGCCATAGATCGAGTCGTTGTTCTCGGCGCCCGGCACGGTGCTGCTGTAGCCATGCAGCACGTCATTCCAGATCGATCCGATCAGAACCTCCACGTGGTCAGCATAAACGTCGCCAGCCGCGTCGGCACCCTGGTTCTTGCTGCGGTCCTGGAGGTTGACCACAACCGCCGCCGCCGCGTGCGCGTAAGTGACCGTATCGGTGCCCGTACCGCCGAGGAATGTATCGGCTCCAAGGCCGCCATAGAGTTCATCGTCCCCTGCGCTTCCCTCGAGGGAGTTGTTGCCGCCATTGCCCATCAGGATGTCGGCAAAGTCGCTGCCTCTGAGACCTTCGACGTTGGTATATCGATCGCCGACTGCGCTGTTCGTGTTGTCGGAGGGCGTCGCAAGGTTGGCCTTCACCCCCTCGGCGGCTCCGAAGTAGGACACGATGTCGAAGCCTGCCCCGCCGTCGAAGCTGTCCTTGCCGATTCCCCCATTGAGGAAATCGTCACCGGCCCCGCCGAAGAGCGTGTCGTCGCCACCGTTGCCCCGCAGAGTGTCGCCTGCGTTGGTCAGATTGGTTCCGACATAAATGTCGTTATGGAAGGTGCCTTCGACGGTTACAACTTCCTCGCGGGCATCAACGATCTGGGTGCGGATGGCTCCGCTGCTGGAGGAGGAGTCAGTCCAGACGATCGAGATGCGCCCATCAGGCAATTCCGTGACCGAGGCAATTCTCTGGCTTCCATTTTTCAACGTGCCGTCGTTGATCAGCTTGGGTCCGACGACCGTTCCATCGGCTTTAACCAACCGCAGGTAGATATCGGCGTTGTCGTTTCCGATCCAATCCACATGGACGATAGCGTATCCACCCGCAAATCCACCCTTCGTCAAAGCGACAACTTCCGGAGGATACTCGACGTAAGTTCCCTGCTGAACCTGTGAGCCTGTCGTGACCTTCGCAAAAGTGTCACTATAAACTTGTGTGGAGAATTTCCTCGCATTTCCCTCATGCCAACTCACGACGAAACCGCCGTTGGACAAGGCCGTGATGGAGGGAGTTGAGCCCCATGCTACTCGGCTGAAATGCACCCGGAAGGATCGAGAAGCTATTTGTATCAATGTCGACAATCGCAACCATGATTTTGGTGCCGACTGCCCAAGCGACCGCATGCCGCCCGTCAGCAAGTTCCGTTACATCCGGCTGCGTGACGCCTGAGCCTGTCATGATTTGGAATGGCTCACGGCCCCGTGCTTGGAACCAGATGCTATCCTCGGCGGACGTCGTGTTGTTATTTGCCCAAACGACAGCTACGCCATCGCCGTCCGATGCCACCGATGGAAAGCTGTTTTCATGGCCAGTTTGGCCGGCAGCAACGGTAACGATGCCACCATCCGGAACACCCAGGATGGAAAATTTCTGGGTCTGAATCGTTCTGCTGGCGCTGTGCCAAGCCACAACGAAACTGCCGTCCTCGAGAGCGGCCACATCCGGAAGCTGGGGCGAACCCGCCGTGCTCGCGATGTCCTTGCGGGTGCCGACCGACCTTCCAAGACCGTCATAGACCTGCACGCTGGCGACGCTGCCGTTTCTCCACACCACCACATAGCCGCCATTGGGGAGCGCCGTCACGGTGCGCTGGTCCGAACTGCCGGTGCCGGTGGTGCCCTGGTGAACGAGGATAGGATTGCCCCAATCTTCAATTGCCATGTTCAGTTTCCTTGCAAAGTTGTTCCCGAAATCGATCTGATACGTAATTTTGTTCAGACTCAGTCATCAACGGTAGGGCGCTGTTACGCAATGTTATATAGAATTAGACTCTCGGCATGTGCGCTGCAACACATCGTTAAGCTTGAGAGAACCAAGCGCGATCCTCTACGGCAGGCAAATTTCCGATGCGAGATCAGCAGCTTGCTGCTTCGAATACTGCCTTTAGGGACAGGCGGCTCTCCTCGCCATAGCCATCCGCCCCCGGACCCGCTATTTCTTCCTGATCCAGAGCAGCCCCTAAAGCCCCCGAGACCCGATGCCCTCGTCCTCCCGTCCCGTCCAAGCCGGCGATCACGTGTTTCTCGTCGACGGATCGTCCTTCATCTTCCGGGCCTATTTCCAGTCCATGAACCAGGACCAGAAGTACAATTCCCGGTCCTCGGACGGGATGCCCACGGGGGCCGTGCGGCTTTTCGTGTCCAAGCTCCTGCAGTTCATGCGCGACGGGGCCGCGGGGCTGAAGCCCACGCATCTGGCCATCGTGCTCGACAAGTCCGAGGGCTCGTTCCGCAAGGAGCTTTATGAGGATTACAAGGGCCACCGGCCGGACGCGCCCGACGACCTGAAGGTGCAGATGCCGATCATGCGCGAGGCGATCCGGGCCTTCGGGCTCGAGCCGGTGGAGCTGCAGCGCTACGAGGCGGACGATCTCATCGCCACCTACACCCAGCAGGCGAAGGCGCGCGGGGCCGACGTGCTCATCATCTCGTCCGACAAGGACCTGATGCAGCTCGTGGGTCCAAAAGTCTGCTTCTACGATTTCGAATCGGGCTCCAAGGGCAAGCCCGGCTACCGGCCCGAGCGCAACCTGGATGAAGCCGCCGTTACCGAGAAGTGGGAGGGAATCCCGCCGGAAAAAATCGGCGACGTGCTGGCCCTCATGGGCGACAGCTCGGACAACGTGCCAGGCGTGCCGGGCATCGGGCTCAAGACCGCAGCGCAGCTCATCAAGGAATACGGCGACCTCGAAACGCTCCTGGAGCGCGCCCCCGAGATCAAGCAGCCCAAGCGCCGCGAGAGCCTGATCGCCCATGCGGACATCGCGCGCCTGTCGAAGAAGCTCGTGACGCTCGATTGCGAGGCGCCCGTGCCGGTGCCGCTCGACGAGCTGCGCGTGCCCGAGCCCGATCCGAAGACGCTGGTGGGCTTCCTCAAGGCCATGGAGTTCAACACGATCACGCGGCGCGTGGCCGAGGTCTATGAGGCCGACCCCTCGGCGATCCCGCCCGACCCGCGCCTCATGCCGGGCGGCGAGGCGATCCGATGGACCGGCAACGGCACCGGCGTGACCGCCCCCACCGACGCCGTGCCGTTCTTCGAGAAGGCCGACCCGGCCTCGGGCGAGGTCGATCCCTTCGCCGGTCTCGACCTGCCGGAGACCGCCACCCTTCGCAAGCCCGTCGAGGGCCTCGGCACGCCCTCGCAGCTCGCCGGCAAGCGCGCGACGGAAGCCTCCTCCGTGCCCATCGACGTGACGGCCTACGAGACTGTCACGAGCCTGGAGCGCCTGAAGGAATGGGTGGCGCTCGCCCGCGAGCAGGGCCATGTGGCGGTCGATACCGAGACGAGCGATCTCGATGCCAACCGCGCGGACATCGTCGGCTTCTCGCTGGCCCTGGAGCCGGGCAAGGCCTGCTACGTGCCGCTCCAACACAAGGACGAATCCGACCTCTTCGGCGGCGGTCTCGTGAAGGGACAGATCCCCGTCACCGATGCGCTCGACGTGATCCGTCCGATGCTGGAGGACGCCTCCGTTCTCAAGATCGGCCAGAACATGAAATACGACTGGATCGTGTTCAAGCGCCACGGCATCGAGGTGCACCCTTATGACGACACGATGCTGATCTCCTACGTGCTCGACGCGGGCAAGGGCTCGCACGGCATGGACGAGCTCTCGCGCCGGCATCTCGGCCACTCGCCCATCAGCTTCTCGGATGTGGCCGGCACGGGCCGGAACAAGGTGACCTTCGACAAGGTGGAGATCGGCAAGGCCACAGCCTATGCGGCCGAGGATGCGGACGTCACCTTGCGCCTCTGGCACGTGCTGAAACCCCGCCTCGTGGCCGAGCGCCGCGCCACCGTCTACGAGACGCTGGAGCGCCCGATGGTCGATGTGCTCGCCCGCATGGAGATGCGCGGCATCATGGTCGACAGGCAGATCCTGAGCCGTCTCTCCGGCGACTTCTCGCAGTCTCTTGCACGCCTCGAGGACGAGATCCACGAGATGGCGGGCGAGAAGTTCTCGCTCGGCTCCCCGAAGCAGATCGGCGACATCCTGTTCGGCCGCATGGGCCTGCCCGGCGCGAAGAAGACGCCGTCCGGCCAATGGGCGACGCCCGCGACGCTCCTCGACGAGCTGGCGCAGGCCGGCCACGAGCTGCCGGCCAAGATCCTCGAATGGCGCCAGCTCTCGAAGCTGAAATCCACCTATACCGATACGCTGCAGGAGCACATGCATCCCGAGACCAAGCGGGTGCACACATCGTTCTCGCTCGCCTCCACCACGACGGGGCGCTTGTCGTCCTCTGATCCCAACCTGCAGAATATCCCGATCCGCACGGAAGCCGGCCGCAAGATCCGCAAGGCCTTCGTGGCGCAGGAAGGCCACAAGATCATCTCGGCCGATTACAGCCAGATCGAGCTTAGGCTGCTCGCGCACATCGCCGACATCCCGCAATTGCAGGAAGCCTTCGCCAACGGCGTCGACATTCACGCGGCCACGGCCTCCGCCATGTTCGGCGTGCCGCTCGACCAGATGACGGGCGATCTGCGGCGCCAGGCGAAGACCATCAATTTCGGCATCATCTACGGCATCTCGGCCTTCGGCCTTGCCGTGCGCCTCGGCATCGGCAACCAGGAGGCCTCGGCCTTCATCAAGCAGTATTTCGAGCGCTTCCCGGGCATCCGCACCTATATCGACGAAACGAAGAAGTTCGTGCGCGAGAAGACCTACGTGACCACGCTCTTCGGGCGCATCTGCCATTACCCGCAGATTCGCTCCGGCAACCCGTCCGAGCGCGCGGGCGTGGAGCGCCAGGCGATCAACGCGCCGATCCAGGGCACCGCCGCCGACATCATCCGCCGCGCCATGATCCGCATGGAGGATGCGCTCAAAGCCGAGCGCCTCTCCGCACGCATGCTGCTGCAGGTGCACGACGAACTGGTGTTCGAGGTGCCGGACGATGAGGTCGAGGCGAGCCTGCCGGTGATCTCCCGCGTCATGACGGAAGCGCCCTTCCCGGCCGTGTCGCTGAAGGTTCCGCTCGCGGTGGACGCGCGCGCCGCGCAGAACTGGGATGAGGCGCATTAGAGCCTGTCATGGCAACGCTCGGGCTCGAAATCCGCAAGGCGGTCGTCGAGGATGCCGAAACCATCTTCGCGTTCGTGTCCGGCCTGATCGAGGATCATCTGCCCGGTCAGATGCCCTGGACGTCGGCAGAGCGGATCAGGGCTGACGGCTTCGGCGCCGATCCGCTCTTCGAAGCGCTCATCGCCGAGCGCGATGACAGATCTGTCGGCTTCGCATCGTTCTTCCGCGGTTATGCGGGCTGGCGCGGCAAGCCCATAGGCATCGTGCATGCGCTCTACGTCTTACCCGAGGAGCGTCGCACAGAAGCAGCGCTAGCCCTGATGGCGGGCGTTGCGAAGATTGCAATGGAGCGGGATTGGATCCGTGTCGAACTCTTCGTCGAGGAAGAGCGGCCTGCCATCCGCTTCTACGAGGCGATCGGCATGCGCGATCTTCATCACCGGCACATGAGGCTCGATGGTGAGGCGCTGGCCCGATTAGCGGCCTCTGCCCTTTGACTTCCCCGTCGGACGCTCCACCCTCTTCGCGAGCATCGTGGAAGAGATCGGGAGCACCGCATGAGTTACGAACTCTACTACTGGCCGACCATCCAGGGACGCGGTGAGTTCGTGCGGCTGGCGCTGGAGGACGTGGGAGCCGACTACATCGACGCGGCGCGGGAATCCGAGGGTGTTGCCGTCATGACGCGCATGATGGAGCATGCGGAGCATCCACCCTTCGCGCCGCCCTTCCTGAAGGATGGCGAAACCATCATCGGCCAGACGGCGGCAATCCTGCTCTATCTCGGTGCACGGCATGGACTCGCGCCCAAAGACCCTGCCGGGGGCCTGTGGACGCATCAGATCCAGCTCACGATCGGTGATCTCGTGGCCGAGGCCCACGACACTCACCATCCGGTAGGTGTCGGCTTGTATTACGAGGACCAGAAGGGCGAGGCGCTGCGACGCGCACAGGAATTCCGGGACGACCGCATCCCGAAATTCCTGAACTGGCTGGAAACCGTCCTTGCCCGCAATCCCGCAGGCGACAGGCACCTCGTCGGCCCATCGCTCACCTATGCTGACCTGTCGCTCTTTCAGGCCGTGGAGGGCTTGTCTTACGCGTTTCCCAAAGCCACGAAGCGCGCCTTGAAGACAGCGCCCCGTGTCGCAGCCCTGCATCGTGCCGTAGCGGAAAGACCGCGGATCAAGTCTTACCTGGCAAGCCCCCGACGCATTGCCTTCAACGAGGAAGGCATCTTTCGGCGCTATCCTGAACTGGACGGCTGATCTACGGGGTGGCGAAACGGCAAGGAAACAAGAATTCCGAAGAAGCCCCTTTCCTTCCCTTCCGGCAGACGCTATATTGTAACATATAAACAACGGGGCCTCATCTTGCCGGGATGCAGGGTACCATCGCAGCTTCGCTCTGAAGCCCTCCAGCGCCACGGAGTCCGCCCATGAAGCGGAAGGTGGCCGCCATCCTGGCTGCGGACATCGTGGGTTTCTCCCGGCTCATCGCAGAGGATGAGGACGGAACGCTGCGGCAGCTCGCGGCCTACCGCAACGTTCTGGACGATTTCGTGGCCCATCATGGCGGGCGCGTCTTCAACACGGCCGGCGACTCGGTCATGTGCGAGTTCAACAGCGCCGTGGAAGCCACCCGTGCGGCCATCGACATCCAGGATTACATGCGGACCCAGAACCTCCCCTCGGCCCAGAACAAGCAGGTGCAGTTCCGCATCGGCATCTCGGTGGGCGAGGTGGTCGAGCGCCAGGACGATCTCTTAGGAATGGCCGTCAACATTGCCGCGCGGCTGGAGACCCTGGCCTCCCCCGGAGGCATCTGCCTCTCGCGCGCCGTGCATGAGGCCGTGTCCGGTCAGATCGCCGTGCCCTTCGTCGACATTGGCGAGCGGCAGGTGAAGAACATTCCCTTCCCGGTCCATGCCTTCACGATCGCCGGGCCGGATACAGGCACCCCGTCGCAGCCGCAGCGCTCCTCCCGGTGGATCCTGGCCATGTCCCCTCTGACGGTGGCAGGCGCCTGCCTGATCATGGTGGTCGGCACGGGAGGGCTCGTGTTCCAGGACAAGTCTTTAAGGCTGACGGAGCCGCAGACCGCGGAGGCCGGGATTCCGTCTCCGGTTCGGCAGAATGCTCAGGCGCTCCTGCTGCCCGCCAATCCGGTCGAGGTTTTCTCGAGGCTCGTGCAGAGGGGTGGACAGATCGACGATCCGCATTCCGCACCGGGCCTGTATCACAATGCCCTGCTCCTCGAGGCGAAAGGCGAGTCCGTCGGGGCACACCGGGCGTATTACACCCTGGCCAGGATGGGCCTGGAATTCATTGACCCCCATCTGCGCTATGCGGCGCTGGTGCGGGCTCATGAGGGGCGGTTCATTGCGCGGCAGGTCTATGCCGAGTTGAACGAGGATGCGCCGACCCGCGCCACGGCCCTGGTCCATGCCCTGCAGTTCGACGGCGCGGAGCGCAAGGCGAGGCTCCATGCCCTGGTCGACGAGCATCCCGACTATGTTCCGGCCTATTTCTTCCTGGCCGAGGAGCATTCGGAAAATCGGGTCGGGAGCCTGCAGACAGCGCAGGACAGGCGCGTCGAGCAAGCGGCCCTGGCCGAGTTCCTGGAGGCGCACGAGGAGGACCGCCTGATGCCTTTTTTCCTCGACCAGTCCGTCGCGGCCGACTGGATCGAGCGGGCCCATGACCGCCATGCAAGACTGGCATTGTCAGGCGAGAGCGTCTCGGCCCTGCCTGTCTTCGAGCCATAACTCAGCCACGTCGCCAACGATCGATTAAGACCTAGCCTCTAGGATCGCGCTCCCGCAACGACTCATCGATCCTGTGAGGAGCCGGCCATGAGTGATGAAGCAGGCAGCGTTGCCGTCCGTCTCTGGCGCGACCGTGCGCAGCTGCGCGAGGAGGAGCGCAACGAGGCGCAGGCGCGCCTTCGCATCGCCCACGAGAAGGTGGCGATCCTGATGGCGGAGAACGAGCGGCTCGAGGCCGAGAATGCGCGCCTGCGGGCCCTTCACGCGCCGGACGAAAGCATCACCCAGGCCGAGACGGACCTGCAGATGGAAGCGCTGCGCGGCGCCCTCCTGCCCCTGATCACCCAGCCCATGGGGCGGCTGAACGCCTGAAGTGCCTCAGGCCGCCAAGCGGCCCATGGCCTCGTTCAGGCATTCGACCGCGACGCTGCCGCCCCGGGCCACGAGGCTGCAGCCCTTGGGTACCTCGCGCCAGCCCTTCGTCTTGTCGTCGATGGGTTCGGAGACGATCAGCAGGTTGCCGTTGTCCTCGCGGAAATAGAGAGTCGGCGGCTTGGCATCGCAGGCCCAGCGATAGGCCCAGAGGCTCTCGCCGTCCGTGAAGGCGGCCGTGAAGCGCAGGGCTTCCTCGATCCCGGCTTCGGTCATCAGGCCGCGCACCACTTTAAGCGTCCGGGCCATGGCCGTCACGGGCTCCTCGGCCAGCCCGTTGGCAAGGGCCATGAGGAAGATCGCTTCCGAATCCGTGGTGCCGAGGCGCCGGTCGTAGAGCTCGTCCGGGATCATGGATTCGAGGCGACGCTTGATGCGTCTGTAGCCGCCGATCTGGCCGTTGTGCATAAAGAGGTAGCGGCCATGGGTGAAGGGATGGCAGTTCGCCCGTGTGGTCGAAGTGCCGGTGGAGGCGCGCACATGGGCAAAGAACAGCCCTGAGCGCACCTGCTCGCACAGGCTGCGCAGGTTCTCGTCGGACCAGGCCGGGCGGACCTCCCGGTAGACGCCGGGCTCCGGGCGCTCCCCGTACCAGCCGATGCCGAACCCATCGCCGTTCGTGCCGGTCTTGGCCTCGACCGCGTGCAGCGACTGGTGCACCAGCGAATGGGCCGGGGCACAGACGAGTTCGTCGAGGAAGATTGGCTCCCCCCGGTAGGCGAGAAAGCGGCACATCGGTTTCAGCAACCCCCTGGGACGGCAAGGCTTTGTAACGATGTTGTACTATCTTTGACTTATGGTGAATAGCCGGTTAACGGCCACGCCGTTGCAGCCTTAAATCCGTTCCCCTACAAGCTGTTCTCGATCTTTGAAGAACGAGCCGGCTGCCGGCCGCTGGGGACCATACGCATGCTTCGCCCTCTGAGCCTGGCGCTCGCCGCCGCCATGACCCTCCTGCCTCAGGTTGCCCTTGCGGCGGAATTCGAGGGGGCGAGCCTCGGCTTCATCTGGGCCCTGCCCTTCGTGGGCATCCTCCTGTCCATCGCGTTGTTCCCGCTGCTGGCGCCCCATTTCTGGGAGCACCACCAGGGCAAGATCGCCGCCCTCTGGGGTCTGCTGGTGCTGGTCCCCATGGCGCTTGCCTTCGGGACGACGACGGCCGTCCACGCGCTGGCTCACACGGCGCTTCTCGAATACATCCCGTTCATCCTGCTGCTGCTTGCCCTGTTCACGGTGGCAGGCGGCATTCTCGTGCGCGGCAACATCCATGGCGCGCCGGGCACCAACACGATGCTTCTCGGCATCGGCACGGTGCTGGCGAGCTTCATCGGCACCACCGGCGCCTCCATGGTGATGATCCGCCCGGTGATGCGCGCCAACGACGACCGCCGGCATAACGTGCACGTGATCGTGTTCTTCATCTTCCTGGTGTCGAATATCGGCGGCTCGCTCACGCCGCTCGGCGACCCGCCGCTGTTCCTCGGCTTCCTGCGCGGCGTGGATTTCTTCTGGACCACCACGCACCTGCTGCCGGAAACCCTGTTCGCCAGCGGCCTTCTGCTCGCTCTGTTCTTCGTGATCGATTTGGTGATCTACCGCCGGGAGGGCCGCACGCGTCCTGATCCGACGCCGGATAATCCGGTGCGTGTGGTGGGAGGCTTCAACTTCCTGCTGATCTTCATCATCATCACGGCGATCCTCATGAGCGCCACGGTCGACCTGGGGCGCGTCACGGTGCTGGGCACGGAGGTCGAACTGGCGAATGCGTTGCGCGATCTCATCATGATCGCCGTCACGGTCATCTCGCTGAAAGTCACCTCGAAGGCCAACCGGGCCGAGAACGGCTTCTCCTGGGAGCCGATCAAGGAGGTGGCGAAGCTGTTTGCCGGCATCTTCATCACCATCATACCCGTGCTCGCCATGCTGCGCGCCGGCGCGGACGGCGCCTTCGCGCCCCTCGTCGCTCTCGTGTCGAACCCCGATGGCAGCGCCAACAACGCGGCCTATTTCTGGCTCACCGGCGGCCTCTCGTCGTTCCTCGACAACGCGCCGACCTATCTCGTGTTCTTCGAGCTCGCCGGCGGAAACCCGCAGCAGCTGATGACGGCGGGCGCCATGACGCTCACGGCCATCTCGGCCGGCGCCGTGTTCATGGGCGCCAACTCCTATATCGGCAACGCGCCCAACTTCATGGTCTACGCGATTGCCCGCGAAGGCGGCGTGAAGATGCCGAGCTTCTTCGGCTACCTGCTCTGGTCGGGCGCGATCCTGATCCCAACCTTCCTGCTGCTGACCCTGCTGTTCTTCAGAGATTGAACAAGTCCGTCATCCCGGACGCCTGCAAGGCGATCCGGGATCGCAACCCGAATGAGGCGCCATTCTCGTCACGCGATCCCGGGTTCCGCTACGCGGCCCCGGGGATGACACCTGTCTCTAGGCGCTCAGCCTCTCCGCTATATCCTCCGCAATCGAGAGACACGACGTCAAACCCGGACTCTCGATGCCGAAGAGGTGCACGAGACCGGGCAGCCCATGCTCTGCCGGGCCGTCGAGCATGAAATCGGCGGCCTTTTCGCCCGGCCCGGTGAGCTTCGGGCGAATGCCGGAATAGTCCGGCACCAGCGCATCATCGGGCAGGCCCGGCCAATAGCGGCGGATCGAGGCGTAGAAGCTCTCGGCCCGCCGGGGGTCGACCTCGTATTCCTCACGCTCAACCCATTCCACATCGGGCCCGAAACGCATGCGCCCGGCAAGATTGAGCGTCACATGGGTGCCCAGCCCTCCGTCAACGGGCGCGGGGTAGATCAGGCGCGAGAAGGCAGGCCTGCCGATGCAGCCGAAATAGTTGCCCTTCGCCAGCACGAGCGGCGGCACGCGCTCCGTCGGATACCCCTCTGTCGCGCGGGCGAGCGCCTGCGCGCCGAGGCCGGCTGCGTTGACAACAGCCTCGACCGTGATCTCCGTGGCTTCCGCACCGCCGACTTGCACGTTCCAGCCCGTGCCGTTGCGTGCGATGCGCTCGACCGGAGCATGGAAAGCAATCGCGCCGCCCGCATCCTCCAGATCGCCCTGCAGCGCCAGCATCAGCGCGTGACTGTCGATAATGCCGGTCTCCCTCGAGAGCACCGCACCGGTGCAGGAGAGGTTCGGCTCCAACGCTTTCGCCTCTTCTCCCGTGAGGTATGAGAGGCCCTCGACGCCGTTCGCCAGCCCCTGCTCGTAAATGCCTTCGATCTTGGCCTGCTCGAGGTCGTTGGTGGCCACAATAAGCTTGCCGCATTTTGCATAGGGCACGCCGTGGCTTTCACAGAAGGCGTAGAGCCTACGCCGCCCCTCGACGCAGTGGCGGGCGCGCAGCGAGCCGGAGGCATAGTACATCCCGGCATGGATCACCTCGCTGTTGCGCGAGGAGACGCCGTTGCCGATGCCGCCGGTGGATTCCGCGACAATCACGCTGTGCCCGCGCAGGGCAAAGGCGCGAGCCACGGCGAGACCCACTACCCCGGCGCCGATGACCAGAACGTCTATGGCGGCCTCCTGCCGTGGGTCAGAGGCGCTGGCCCGTCCGCTCGTCGAAGAGATGCACGAGCGTCGGATCCGGCGTGATGCGGATCTGCTGGCCGGGCCTGGCGTCGACGCGCTCGCGGAACACGCCCACGATATCCGTGCCGGCGAGCCTGGCGAACACTTGCGTTTCCGATCCGGTCGGCTCGATGACAGCCACTTCCGCCGGCAGGCCGTTGGTGTCGTCGAGCATGAAATGCTCCGGCCGGATACCGTAGACCACAGGCTGCCCATCGGAGGCCGCAGGCGCATGGGCGACCGGGAAGGCAGTGCCGTCCTGCGCAACGAAGCGGCCGCCTTGCAGGTGGCCCTTCAAAAAGTTCATGGCGGGCGAGCCGATGAAGCCTGCCACGAACAGGTTGGCCGGACGGTCGTAGAGCTCGAGCGGCGCGCCGATCTGCTCGACGATGCCGTCATGCATCACCACGATCTTGTCGGCCATGGTCATGGCTTCGATCTGGTCGTGGGTGACATAGATCGTGGTGGTCTTGAGGCGCTGGTGCAGGGCCTTGATCTCCGTGCGCATGGCAACGCGGAGCTTGGCGTCGAGATTGGAGAGCGGCTCGTCGAACAGAAACACCTGCGGATCGCGCACGATGGCGCGGCCCATGGCCACGCGCTGGCGCTGGCCGCCGGAGAGCTGGCGCGGATAACGGTCGAGGAGCTTGGTGAGTCCGAGGATATCGGCCGCGCGATCAACCCGCTGCTTGATCTCGGCTTTCGACGCGCGCTTGAGCTTGAGGGAGAAGCCCATGTTGTCCGCAACCGTCATGTGCGGGTAGAGCGCGTAGTTCTGGAACACCATGGCGATGTCGCGCTCTTTGGGCGGCACGTCGTTGACCACCCGCGGGCCGATACGCAGCTCGCCGCCGGAGATGTTCTCCAGACCGGCGATCATGCGCAGCAACGTGGACTTGCCGCAGCCGGATGGCCCGACGAGGGTCACGAACTCCCCGTCCTTGATGTCGAAGGACACGCCCTGGATGACCGATACGGCTCCGAAGTTCTTCTGAATGTTGTGAATCTCGACCGAAGCCACGGAGCTTCCTTCCCTATCGTCATTGGCCGGCGCCCTTAAGCCCGGTTGTGCTATCCTAGGCACGGGCAACAGCCGGTCAAGGCAGAACGGACGGTTCCTACCGGTGAGCTAGGAGCCGGCGGGCAGAGCGGACGGCAGCTCCGCCTCCAAGGCCAGGACCTTGCCGGGATTGAGGATGTTCTGGGGATCGAGGGCCCCTTTCAAGGTCCGCATCAGGTCGAGGGCCACCGGATCCTTGTAGAGCACAAGCTCGTCGCGCTTGATGAGCCCCACGCCGTGTTCGGCGGAGATCGAGCCGTTAAGGCCATGCACGATGTCATGGACGATGCGGTTGAACCGCTCCCACTGGTCCAGGAATGCCGCCTTCTCCATGGCGACGGGCTGGCTCAAGTTGAAGTGGATGTTGCCGTCGCCGAAATGCCCGAAGGCGCAGACGCGCACGCCGGGCAGCGCCTCCTCGCAGGCGCGCGTGGCCGTGACGATGAAATCGGCGACGCGGGATACGGGCACGGCAACGTCATGCTTGATCGAACCGCCCTCGAGCCTCTGCACATGGGACAGGCTTTCGCGCAGATGCCAGAGCGCATCGCCTTGGGCTTCGCTCGCTGCAATGACCGCATCTTCGATAATGCCGGCCTCGAGGGCCTCACCCAGAACAGCCTCGGCACGCTCGCGCAGGTCGATCTCGGGATCGGGTGACGACAGCTCGATCAGGGCATAGGCTTCGTGCTCGCCCGACAGCGGAGGAACGGCGCCGGCCGCGTGCTTGAGAACGATTTCCAACGCAAAGCGCGGCATAAACTCAAAGGCCGTCAGCTGGTCGCCTGTGCGCCGGCGAAAGGTGTCGAAGAGGTCGAGCGCCGCATGAGGCGAGGCGCAGCCGACGAAGGCCACCGTCCGGCTCTTCGGGCGCGGGAACAGCTTCAAGACCGCCGCCGTGATGACACCAAGCGTTCCCTCCGATCCGATAAAGAGGTTCTTCAGGTCGTAGCCCATGTTGTCCTTGCGCAGGCCTTTCAGGCCGTTCCAGATCCGCCCGTCGGCCAGCACGACCTCCAACCCGAGAACGAGGTCGCGGGTATTGCCGTAGCGCAGCACGTTCACCCCGCCCGCATTGGTGGCGATGTTGCCGCCGATCCGGCAGGAGCCCTCGGAGGCGAGCGACAGGGGAAACAGGCACTCCGCCTTCTCGGCCTCATCCTGCACCGCCTTGAGGATGCAGCCGGCTTCCACCGTGATGGTGGCGTTGAAGGCATCGACCTCGCGGATGCGATCAAGGCGCGCGAGCGACAGGACAATACCCTTGTGCGGCACGCCGCCGCCGACGAGACCGGTGTTGCCGCCCTGCGGCACGACGGCGATACCGGCCTTCGCGCATTCACTGACGACGAGGGCCACCTCTTCCGTGCTGCCGGGACGGACGACGGCCAGGGCGGTGCCGCGATAGAGCTTCCGCTCCTCGACGAGATAGCCCTCCATGGCGGCCGGGTCGCAGATGACATGCTGGCTGCCCAGGCGCGCGGACAGAATATCCAGAAGATCGGATTGGGTGTCGGTCATCGGAAGCACCAAACGAAAAAGGCGGCCAGAGGCCGCCTTCTACACGATTTCAGAGGAGAAATAACGTCTCTCAGGCCGCGATCGAGGTCTGCGGCCCTGCGGAGCGCACGTCGGAATCCACGTGCCCCTCGAAGCGCTTGAAGTTCTCGTTGAACATGTCGATCAGGCGCTTGGCGGTCTCGGCGAACTCCGCCTTGTTCTGCCAGGTCTTGACCGGATACAGGATGTGCGGCTCGACGCCCGGCACCGAGGTCGGCACCGCGAAGCCGAAGTAAGGATCGCGGCGGAAATCGGCGCGGGAGAGCGACCCGTCCAAAGCTGCGGTGAGCAGGCGGCGGGTGACGCGGATCGGCATGCGCCGGCCCACCCCGTACTTGCCGCCGGTCCAGCCCGTGTTCACGAGCCAGCAATCCACATGGTGCTTGGCGATGAGATCGCGCAGCAGGTTGCCGTAAACGGATGGGTGGCGCGGCATGAACGGCGCACCGAAGCAGGTGGAGAAGGTGGCCTCCGGGTCCTTCACGCCCTTCTCCGTGCCGGCCACCTTCGCGGTGTAGCCCGACAGGAAGTGGTACATCGCCTCGGCCGGCGTGAGCTTCGCGATGGGCGGCAGCACGCCGAAGGCATCGCAGGTGAGCATCACGATGTTCTTCGGAATGCCCGCGCGGCCCGTGGCGCTCGCGTTGGGGATGAAGTCGAGCGGATAGGCGCAGCGCGTGTTCTCCGTGCGCGACGCATTGTCGAAGTCGGGAATGCGCGTGGTCGGGTCGACGATCACGTTCTCCAGCACCGTGCCGAAGCGCTCGGTAGTCGAGAAGATCTCGGGCTCCGCCTCGCGGGACAGGCGGATGGTCTTGGCGTAGCAGCCGCCCTCGAAGTTGAAGACCCCGTTCGGGGCCCAGCCATGCTCGTCGTCGCCGAGCAGGATGCGGTTCGGATCGTTGGAGAGCGTGGTCTTGCCGGTGCCGGAGAGGCCGAAGAACACGGCGACGTCGCCCTCCTTGCCCACGTTGGCCGAACAGTGCATGGGCATGACGTTCTGCGAGGGCAGCACGTAGTTGAGATAGGTGAAGACCGACTTCTTCATCTCGCCCGCATAGGACGTGCCGCCGATGAGCACGATCTTGCGTTTGAAGTCACAGGCGATCACCGTCTCCGTACGGCAGCCGTGGCGGGCCGGATCGGCCTTGAAGGACGGCAGGTCGATGATGGTGAGGCCGGGCACGTAATCGGCGAGCTCGCCCTGCTCGGGGCGGATCAGGAGGTTGCGGATGAAGAGCGAGTGCCAGGCGAATTCCGTGAAGACCCGCGCCTTGACCCGGTAGCCCGGATCGGCGCCGCCGTAGAGATCCTGCGCGAAGAGCTCCTTGCCCTCGGCATGGGCGAGGAAATCCTGCAGCAGGGTGTCGAAATGGCCCGGGGTGATGGAGCCGTTGTTGTCCCACCAGACGGTGCTTTCCGTGGTGTCGTCGCGCACCACGAACTTGTCCTTGGGCGAGCGGCCCGTATGGATGCCGGTCTCGGCCAGGAGCGCGCCGCCCTTCACGAGCTTGGTCTCAGCCCGGGTCAGGGACTGCTCGTAGAGTGCGGGCGCCTCAAGATTCCAGTAAACCCGTTTGAGATTGCGGAGGCCGAAGGCCTCAGCGCCCTGCGCACTGTTGAAGACGCCGATATTTTCCACGGAAAATGTCTCCTGATTGCCCGTCACCGCGCAGCCGGATGTGCCGCCGTCCGATGCCGTCACATGGGGTGGATCAAACAATGCGGCCGAAACTTTGCCGTCTCGCTTGAACATAGAACCTTCTTTAGGTCAGCTGACGAGGCCGTCAACTCAAGCCGTTTCATTGCATTCTATTTTCGTCAAAAACAGACGTCCAACAGCCCCAATTTCAAGGATTTTCCGGCTTTGGGGGAGTTCTTTCGTATGATTGACAGGAGTTCCCATACGGAAAACCAGGCACTCCCGGGCCTGAGGACCGGCCTGCAACGCGTGGCGGGGGATTCCTGTCCGATCCGTCATGCGCTGTTCATCTCCGGTTGAAGCACCTCCCCTTAAACCCCACTATCAGTGGCCACCCTGGTCATCGCATCGGGGAAAACCATATTTACGCCACGAGAAAGGCGCAGTTGGGGACGTTCTAAGGCCTTCTGCGTTGTCACACGGGGCAAAAAGCCGACATTCGTCCGTGCCAAGCTAAGGAAGAGTTCATGCCAACGATCGCCCTTGTCGATGACGATCGCAACATCCTGACCTCTGTTTCCATCGCCCTCGAGGCGGAGGGCTACCGCATCCAGACCTACACCGACGGGGCGTCTGCCCTGGACGGGCTCAAGCATGCCCCGCCGGATCTGGCCATTTTCGACATCAAGATGCCGCGCATGGACGGCATGGAACTGCTGCGCCGTCTGCGGCAGAAATCAGACCTTCCCGTGATCTTCCTGACCTCCAAGGACGAGGAGATCGACGAATTGTTCGGCCTCAAGATGGGCGCCGACGATTTCATCCGCAAACCCTTCTCCCAGCGGCTCCTTGTAGAGCGCGTGAAGGCGGTTCTGCGCCGCTTCGCCCCCAAGGACCAGACCGCCCCCAAGGAGGCCGACCCGAAGGCCCTGGAGCGCGGGCAGCTCAAGATGGACCCGGAGCGCCATGCCTGCACCTGGAAGGGCGAGCCGGTGACCCTGACCGTGACGGAGTTCCTGATCCTGCAGGCCCTCGCCACGCGTCCCGGGGTGGTGAAAAGCCGCAATGCGCTCATGGATGCGGCCTATGACGATCAGGTCTATGTGGACGACCGGACGATCGACAGCCACATCAAGCGCCTGCGCAAGAAGTTCAAGTCGGTTGACCAGAGTTTCGAAATGATCGAGACCCTCTACGGCGTGGGCTACCGCTTCAAGGAAGCCTGACGCTGAAAGCGCGAGCAACCTGGAAAGACGGCACGCTCCGGTTCATCCGATCGGGGCGTGCGTAAGCGAGTGGCATGAAGGCTGACCCCATCCACGCCGAGGCGGGTTTCGACGATCCGCCTGCTCCACAGAGCACCCTGGAGCGGCTGAAGCAGTTCGGCCGCATGCTCGTGCAGCGCGCCTCGTCCAGCCTGACGCGCCGGATCGTGGTGCTCAACCTGGCCGGGCTCGTGGCCCTGCTCGTGGGCTTCCTCTATCTCAACCAGTTCCGCGAGGGCCTCATCGAGGCCCGTGTGCAGAGCCTGCTCACCCAGGGCGAGATCATCGCCGGAGCGATCGCCGGCTCCGCCACGGTGGAAACCAACACCATCACCATCGATCCGGACCAGCTGCTGCAGATGCAGGCGGGAGAAACGGAGCGGTTCAACGACGAGGCCTTCTCCTCCCTCGAATTCTCGATCAACCCCGAGCGTGTCGCGCCTCTCCTGAGACGGCTGGTGACGCCGACCAAGACCCGCGCCCGCATCTTCGACCGTGAGGGCATGCTTCTTCTCGATTCCCGGTCGTTCTACTCCCGCGGCGACATCCTGCGCATGGATCTTCCTCCGGTGGCCACCGTGGAGGATACCCTGACCGCCATGGAGCGCACCTGGAACAGCATCCGCAAGATGTTCCGGCGCACCATTCGGCCGGTGCAGGAGGAGGCCGGGCCGGTGAACGGCAAGTCCCTACCGGAGGTGCAGCAGGCCTATGCCGGGCAGCAGGCGAGCGAGGTGCGCGTCAACGCCCGCGGCGAAACCATCGTGTCGGTGGCCGTGCCGATCCAGCGCTTCCGCACCGTGCAGGGCGCGCTCCTGCTCTCGACCCAGGAAGGCGACATCGACGCCATCATCGCGTCCGAGCGCTTCGCCCTGCTCCAGGTCTTCCTGGTGGCCGCAATGGTGATGATCGTGCTGTCGCTGTTCCTCGCCGGCGCCATCGCCGGCCCGGTCCGGCGCTTGGCGGAGGCCGCCGAGCGGGTGCGGTGGGGCACGAAATCGCGCCAGGAGATCCCCGACTTCACCGCCCGCGCCGACGAGATCGGCCACCTGTCCGGCGCCCTGCGCGACATGACCAAGGCCCTCTACAACCGCATCGACGCCATCGAGAGCTTCGCAGCGGACGTGGCGCACGAGCTGAAGAACCCACTCACCTCGCTCCGCAGCGCGGTGGAGACCCTGCCGCTCGCCCGCAGCGACGAGTCCCGCGGGCGGCTTCTGTCGATCATCCAGCACGACGTGAAGCGCCTCGACCGGCTGATCAGCGACATCTCGGACGCCTCGCGCCTCGATGCGGAGCTTGCCCGCGCCGATGCGGAGCCCGTGGACATGGTGCGCCTGCTCGAGGCCGTGGTGTCGGTGGCCAACGAGCGCCGCCAGGAGCATGATCCGCTGATCACGCTGAATATCGAGAACGCGGCCAAGAACCGCGACGCCTTCCTGGTGCTCGGCCACGACAGCCGCCTGGGCCAAGTGTTCAACAACCTGCTCGACAACGCCCGCTCCTTCTCGCCGCCCGACGAGTCCGTGAAGGTCTCCATGCGCCGGCGCCGGAACGATGTGGAGATCCTGGTGGAGGACAGCGGGCCCGGCATCGAGCCCGACGCCCTCGACCGCATCTTCGAGCGCTTCTACACCGACCGCCCCGAGCAGGGTTTCGGCCAGAACTCGGGCCTTGGCCTGTCCATCTCCCGTCAGATCATCGAGGCGCACCGGGGCACGATCCGGGCCGAGAACCGGCTTGGTGCTCCGGATGATAGCGGCGAGCCCCGGCGTCTCGGAGCCCGCTTCGTCATCAGGCTTCCTGTCGAGGGGGCCAGGGCCGGGAAGGCGCAGGCGAGGCGAAACAAGGACCGCGACCGGCGCGAGGCGGGGAAGACAGGGCCGTGAGCGCCCCCCAGACTATCCATGCGGGCTGCGTGCTCATCGGGGAAGCCGGGCTCCTGATCCGGGGCGCGTCGGGCTCCGGCAAGTCGACGCTGGCCCGCGAGGTGGTGTCCCGTGCCCTCCAGACGGGCCGTTTCGGGCGCCTCGTCAGCGATGACCGAACCAGGATCGAAGCGCGGCACGGCCGGCTCATCGCCCAGCCGGTCGAGCCGCTGGGCGGGTGCATCGAGGTGTTTGGCCTCGGGATCGTCCGGCAGTCCCATGAGCCGGCAGCCGTCATCCGTCTTCTCATCGATCTCTGCGAGAGCCTGCCACGCTATCCGGACGAGCAGGACGGGCATGTCGCCCTCTGCGGCGTCATGGTCCCTCGCATTCGCATGCAAGCCGGAGCAATCTCAGCGGACATTGCTGTAGCCTACCTGAGTGGTGTTTGCGACACGGTCGTGACACTGTGATGAACTTTTGCTCTCATTGCTCTTGCGCTTGGCTTCGCAGTGCACAAAATAGCGGCTCCGCTCTTGGAGCGTTCGGACCTGTAACATTATGATTGGAATGGTGCTCGTCACCCACGGGCAGCTCGCGACGGAATTCAAGGCGGCGCTTGAGCATGTGGTGGGACCTCAAGAGCAGCTTGAAACGATCACGATCGGCCCCGACGACGATATGGAGACACGGCGCAAGGACATCATGGACGCCGTGTGCCGGGTCAATTCGGGCCAGGGGGTTGTGGTTCTGACGGACATGTTTGGAGGCACCCCCTCCAATCTGGCCCTGTCCTGCATGAACGGCGGCTCCGTCGAGGTGGTGGCCGGCATCAACCTGCCCATGCTCATCAAGCTCGCCAGTGTGCGCGACGAGGAGCCTCTGGTCGACGCGGTGTCCCATGCCCAGGAGGCGGGGCGCAAGTACATCAACATCGCCTCGCGCGTTCTCTCGGGAAAGTAGCCAGCATGGACAGCACCCTCGATCAGGACTGCCCGCCGGTTGTCGTGCCCGAGGGCGCCATGGCGCGGGAACTGCCCATCATCAATCGCCGCGGCCTGCACGCCCGCGCCTCGGCCAAGTTCGTCCAGACCGTCGAGCGCTTCGATGCCGACGTGACCGTCACCCGCTGCGGCGAGACGGTGGGCGGGCGCTCCATCATGGGCTTGCTCACGCTGGCGGCCGCCCAGGGCACCACGATCACGGTCACGGCCAAGGGGGCGGATGCCTCAGCCTGCCTGCAGGCCATCGACGACCTCCTCGCCAACAGGTTCGGCGAGGACGAGTAGGCTTCTAGAAGCTTTCTCGACCCGAAGCCCTCTGCTCATCCCCTCCTCCGCACGTCAGCACTGGCCTTGTGCCGGTGATCCCAATGATCTGAAGCATGGCGCTTTTCCGAATCGGAATGGCCGGGACTGATCCCCGGATCAAGTCCGGGGACGGCCATGACGGGGGGAGTTGTTGGCGACGAACGCACTCTCCGCGAAACATATAAAGACATCTTTATATCTTGATTGCCTCTGCCGCGGCTCTCTGGTAGAGACGGCGCCAATTCACCCGGAACTGGCGCAGAAGAGAGGCCATCATGGCACAGGATTACATCGTCAAAGATATCGGCTTGGCTGAGTTCGGCCGCAAGGAGATCTCGATCGCCGAGACCGAGATGCCGGGTCTCATGGCCGTTCGCGAGGAATACGGCCCGAAGCAGCCCCTCAAGGGCGCCCGTATCGCCGGCTCGCTCCACATGACCATCCAGACCGCGGTGCTGATCGAGACCCTGAAGGCTCTCGGCGCCGACATCCGCTGGGTGTCGTGCAACATCTACTCCACCCAGGACCACGCCGCCGCCGCCATTGCGGCCGCCGGCATCCCGGTCTTCGCCTATAAGGGCGAGACCCTGAAGGAGTACTGGGACTACACCGCCAAGCTGTTCGACTGGCACGACGGCGGCATGCCCAACATGATCCTCGACGATGGCGGCGACGCCACCATGCTGGCCCATCTCGGCCTGCGCGCCGAGCAGGGCGACACCGCCTTCCTCGACAAGCCCGGCTCCGAGGAAGAGGAAGTGTTCTTCGCGCTGATCAAGCGCCTGCTCTCCGAGAAGCCGAAGGGCTGGTTCGCGGGTCTGGCCGAGTCGATCAAGGGCGTGTCTGAAGAGACCACCACGGGCGTCCACCGCCTCTACATCATGGAGAAGGAGGGCAAGCTCCTCTTCCCGGCGATCAACGTCAACGACTCGGTCACCAAGTCCAAGTTCGACAACCTCTACGGCTGCCGTGAGTCGCTCGTCGACGGCATCCGCCGCGGCACGGACGTGATGATGGCCGGCAAGGTCGCCATGGTGGCGGGCTTCGGCGACGTGGGCAAGGGCTCGGCCGCCTCATTGCGGCAGGCCGGCTGCCGCGTGCTGGTGTCTGAGGTCGACCCGATCTGCGCCCTCCAGGCCGCCATGGAAGGCTACGAGGTCACGACCATGGAGGACGCGGCTCCCCGCGCCGACATCTTCGTCACCGCCACGGGCAACAAGGACGTCATCACCCTCGACCACATGCGCGCCATGAAGGACCGGGCGATCGTCTGCAACATCGGCCACTTCGACAACGAGATCCAGGTCGCAGGCCTCAAGAACCTCAAGTGGAACAACATCAAGCCGCAGGTGGACGAGATCGAGTTCCCGGACGGGCACCGCATCATCCTGCTATCGGAAGGCCGCCTCGTGAACCTCGGCAACGCCATGGGCCACCCGTCCTTCGTGATGTCGGCCTCGTTCACGAACCAGACGCTGGCTCAGATCGAGCTCTTCGCCAACCAGGGCAAGTACGAGCGCAAGGTCTACACCCTGCCCAAGCACCTGGACGAGAAGGTCGCCGCCCTGCATCTCGAAAAGATCGGCGTGAAGCTCACCAAGCTGCGCCCCGATCAGGCCTCCTATATCGGCGTGTCCGAGCAGGGCCCGTTCAAGCCGGATCACTACCGCTACTGATCGGCCCCTCGTTTGCGAACCACCCGAAAGCCCGGTTCTCCGCCGGGCTTTTTCTTTGCCTGTCGGCAAGCGAATCGACAGAGTGTCGCACCGACATGTGTGTGACCGGATTGCAATATGGTTCGACGAATTGCGCACAGGTTCTCCAAAGGAAGTTTAAGCCGGTATTAACCCTCTTCCTGGCGGAGTCAGGGGTAGTCTAAGGTGAACACGAATCGACCGGCTGTGCTTCGGCATCGAACCTGCGCCGGCAGTTCCGTTCATGCGTAGACGGTTGACCTCTGCAGCGTCGGAAGACGCAGCCGGGGACTGATCCGACTTGGCCTGGTTGTCAGGCCGCCAACACGGGAAGGGCAGCAACGGCATGGCCGGGCTTGGGGAGCGACACGACCGCAGCGGAGACGGGAAAAGCCGTCTCGTCAGGTCCGCGCGGGCATCCCTGTCCTTGATGCTGCTCGCCGGCACCTCCCACGCCGCCCTGGCCGACGACCTTCTGGCGCCCATCACCGAGAAGGCCACCGATCTCCTCGGCTTCCTGCACAGCTTCGACCTGCACAACGCCGTCTATTTCGGCCTCTTCATGGGCCTTGTGGCCTTCTCCACCACCACCTCCCTGCTGCTGATGCGCGAGCAGAAGCGTGTGGTGCGGATCGAGCGCTCCTTGAGGAACGAGCTTGCGGCCCTGCGCGGCGCCGACGATCTCGCGGCCCTCCTCATGGGGTCCGAGCGCCAGTTGCTCGTCAGCTGGCATGGGCGTGACGGGGAACCGCGTTTCCAGGGCGATCCGTCCATCATCGGCGAGAATGCGCCGGCCCAGCGGGCCCTGGCCTTCGGCACCTGGCTTGCGCCCGCCGACGCGGCGGCCGTGGAAAGCGCTCTCGAGCAGCTCAAGCTGCGGGGCCAGGCCTTCCGCCTCACGGCGCGCTGCACCGGCACCCGGTACATCGACGTGGAAGGCCGCACCATCGGCGGCCGGGCCATCCTGCGCCTGCGCGACGTGACCGGCGACCGGGCCGAACTCCTGAAGGTCCAGGGACAGCTGGCAACCGCCCGCAGCGATCTGCGCTCCATGACGATGCTGCTCGACGACGTCGCCTATCCTCTCTGGATCCGCGATGCGGACGACCGGCTGCTCTGGGCGAACCAGGCCTATCTGCGCTCGGTCGAGGCCCGTGATCTCGACGATGCCATCGGCCGCGCCCTTGAGCTTCTCAGCGCCCCAACTCGCGAGGAGGCGCGGCGCAAGCGCCTCTCCGGCGCCACCTATTCCGGCCGCGTGACCGCCGTCGTCGCCGGACATCGCGCCGTGCTCGATGTGATCGAACGCCCGACCGCTGGCGGCAGCGCGGGCATCGCGGTCGACGTGTCGGAGCTGGAGGCGGTGCGCACCGATCTGCAGCGCCAGATGGACGCCCATGTGCGCACCCTCGACCAGCTGCCGACAGCCGTTGCGATCTTCGACGGCGCGCAGAACCTCATCTTCAGCAATTCCGCCTATCAGCGGCTCTGGGGCCTTGATGCGGCGTTTCTCGCGTCACGCCCGTCGGACAGCGAAGTTCTCGACCGCCTGCGCGCAGGCAGGAAACTTCCCGAGCAGGCGGATTTCCGCGCCTGGAAGGCCGATTTTCTGCAAGGCTACCGCTCCGTCGAGCAGCAGGAGACCTGGTGGCACCTGCCCGACCGGCGCACGCTTCGCGTGGTCGTCAACCCCAATCCGCAGGGCGGCGTGACCTATCTCTTCGACGACGTGAGCGAACGCTTCGAGCTCGCCTCGCAGGTGCATTCGCTCACCCGTGTGCAGAGCGAGACCCTCGACACCCTGAAGGAAGGCGTTGCGGTGTTCGGCTCGGACGGACGCCTCAAGCTGCACAACCGCGCCTTCGCGGACATGTGGAGCCTCGCGGCCGAGATGACGGCTGCGAATCCGCATATCGACACGGTGATCAAGGCCTGCCGTCCGCTGGCGCCCCGCGACGAGCCCTGGATCGACATCCGCGGCGCGGTGGCGGGCTTGGCCGACATGCGCATGGGCTTGTCCTGCCGCATCGAGCGGCATGACGGCTCGGCGCTCGACTGCACGGCGCAGCCCCTGCCCGACGGCGCGACGTTGCTCAGCTTCACCGACGTGACCGCGAGCGTGAACGTGGAGCGCGCGCTCACCGAGCGCAACGATGCGCTGCAGCGCGCCTCGCGCCTGCGCGACGAGTTCGTGCATCACGTGTCGTACGAGCTGCGCTCGCCGCTCACCAACATCATCGGCTTCACGCAGCTTCTCGGCGACGAGACGGTGGGCGCGCTCAATCCGCGCCAGCGCGATTACGCCGATCACATCATGCGCTCTTCGGCGGCGCTGCTGGCGATCCTCAACGACATTCTCGATCTCGCCTCCATCGATACGGGCTCGCTCGAGCTGACACCTGAGATCGTCGACATCCGCTCCACCATCGAGGCCGCCATGCGCGGGCTGGAGGACCGGCTTGCCGAGTCCTCGCTCAACCTCGTCATCGACACCCCGGACGACATCGGCACGTTTGTGGCCGACGGCAAGCGCGTGCGCCAGATCCTGTTCAACCTGCTCTCCAATGCGGTCGGCTTCTCCTCCCCGGGCCAGACCATCCGCGTCTCGGCCCGCAAGCGCGGCGGCGAGGTGATCTTCGAGGTGAAGGACCAGGGTCGCGGCATCCCGCCGGAGGTCAAGGCCCGGGTCTTCGAGCGGTTCGAGAGCCATACGCTCGGCACCCGCCACCGCGGCGTGGGCCTCGGCCTGTCCATCGTGCGCTCCTTCGTGGAGCTGCACGGCGGGCGCATCGACATCTCGTCCGCGCCGGGCATGGGCACCACGGTCACCTGCATCTTCCCGAACGAGCGGCACGAGACTCCGTCCGATGGCCGATCGGCGCAATCTGCGCTAACTCCCATCGCAGCCGAGTAGGAACAGCGATGGTGAATGGACCGGCCCTCATGCCCGAGCAGGATCTTTTGCAGGCCGCATGGATCGTAACGCTTCCCGACCACGAGGCGACGGAGCGCTTCGCCCGCATCCTGGCCGAGGAGCTCAAGCCCGGCGATCTCGTCACCCTCTCGGGCGGTCTCGGGGCCGGCAAGACGACGCTCGCCCGCGCCCTTGTGCGGACCCTCGCAGGCGATCCGGATCTGGAGGTTCCGAGCCCCACCTTCACCCTGATGCAGGTCTATGACGGCCCGCGCAGCTCCATCGTCCACGCGGATTTCTACCGCCTGTCCGGCGGCTACGAGCTGGTGGAGCTGGGCTGGGACGAGATGACGGAGAACGCCATCTCGCTCGTCGAATGGCCGGAGCGGGCCGAGGATGCGCTGAAGCCCGAGCATCTCGACATCCGCCTCGACTTCGCCCCCGGCGGCCAAGGCAAGGGCCGGCTCGTCATGCTCACCGGCACCGGTGCCTTCGCGTCCAGGCTTCAACGCATGAAGGCCTATCGCAATCTCGTGGAGCGCTGCGGCTGGGGCGAAGCCAGGCGCCAGCCCATGACGGCCGACGCCTCCGTGATCCGCTCCTATGAGCGCCTCGTGAAGCCCGACGGCTCGACCGCGCTCCTGATGATCTCCCCGCCGCGCCCGGTCGGGCCGGCCGTGCGGCGCGGCAAGCCCTACACCACCATCGCCAAGCTCGCCGAAACGGTGAATGCCTTCGTGGCCATGGACAAGGGCCTGCGGGCCTTGGGGTTCAGCGCGCCGTACATCTACGGCGAGGATCTGGAGGCGGGCCTCCTTCTCATCGAGGATCTCGGCGCCGAGCCCGTGACCGACGAGAACGGCCCGATCCCGGATCGCTACGCGGAAGCCACGCGGCTTCTGGCGCAGCTCCATGGCCAGACCTTGCCGCAGATGCTGCCTGTCACTGATGGCATCGACCACACAATCCCGGCCTATGACCTCGAAGCCCTCCTCATCGAGGTGGAGCTGCTGCTCGACTGGTACGTGCCGCACATCATCGGCACGCAGCTCTCGGGCTCGGTGCGTGCGGAATTTGTCAATCTCTGGACCGAAACCCTGGGCGAGGTTCTCTCCGCGCCGGTGACCTGGACCCTGCGCGACTATCACTCGCCCAATCTGATCTGGTTGCCGGGGCGCGAAGGGCTGCAGCGCGTCGGCATGATCGACTTCCAGGACGCGGTGCTGGGCTCGCCCGCCTACGACGTCGCCTCGCTGCTGCAGGATGCGCGCGTGACCGTTCCGCCGGAACTCGAACTCAAGCTCATCGGCCTTTATGCCCGCGACCGGAAGGCCGCCGACCCAAGCTTCGACGTGTCGTCCTTCGCCCGCGCCTACGCCATCATGGCGGGCCAGCGCGCCACCAAGATCCTCGGCATCTTCGCCCGCCTCGACCGGCGGGACGGCAAGCCGCATTACCTGAAGCACCTGCCGCGGATCGAATCCTACCTCATTCGCAACCTCGCCCATCCGGCCCTGGGGAAGCTCAAAGGCTGGTACGAGACCCACCTGCCGCGGCTCATCCCGCCCGTGGATGAACCCCCTCCTGAATCCTGAGTCAGCCATTTGTCCCAGACCTCGCCGCGCGCATTCCGTAAAGCCATCGTCCTCGCTGCAGGTCTCGGCAAGCGCATGCTGCCGATCACGGCCACCATGCCGAAACCACTGGTGAAGGTGGCGGGACGGAGCCTGATCGACTTCGCCCTCGACAAGCTGCACGAGGCGGGGGTGGAGACGGTGGTGGTGAACGTCCACCACTTCGCCGACATGGTGGAGGCTCACCTGCGCAGCCGCGAGACGCCCCGCATCGTGATCTCCGACGAGCGCGGCGAGCTGCTGGAAACCGGCGGCGGCGTGAAGAAGGCCCTGCCGCTGTTGGGCAATGATCCCTTCATCACCTTCAACTCCGATTCGCTCTGGATTGAAGGCAAGGAGCCCAATCTCAAGCGCCTCGTGGCGGCTTGGGACCCGGACAGGATGGACATCCTGATGCTCGTGGCGCCGTTATCCACAAGCATCGGATTCGAAGGCCGGGGCGATTTTCATCAGGATTCCGACGGCCGTCTGCGCCGCCGCGGCACCGACGACAGCGCTCCTCTCGCCTACGCGGGCGTCGCCATCGTGAAGCCGGAACTCGTCCACGGCACGCCCGATGGAGCCTTCTCGGCCAACGCCTTCTACGACCGCGCCATCGCCAAGGACCGCCTCTACGGCTTGTGCCTGGAGGGGCAGTGGCTGCATGTTGGAGAGCCGCAGGCGATTGCCGAGGCCGAAAAATGCCTCGCCGCCAGCAAGCGATGAGGTTGAAGGGTGCCGAGCGTACCGCGCGTGTTTTCCATTCCTCCGGGTTGTGCCTTCCTGCCAGCCCTGGTGGACGCGCTGTTCGACGGCCGCCTTGTCGGCCCTCTGCCGGATGACCCCGCGGCCCTTGCCGACATCACGATCTATGTTCCCAACCGCCGTGCCACCCGGGCGCTGATCGCGCTGCTGGCAGAGCGCGGCGACGGTCGCGCGCAACTCCTGCCGCGCATCGTCCCCTTGGGCGAAACTGACGAGGCCGAATTCGAGCTGACGGGGTTAGAGGGCACGCCGCTGCAGGAGGCCGCGAGCCTCAAGCCGCCGATCCCGCCCCTGGAGCGCCGGCTCATCCTCACGCGGCTGGTGCAGCGCTGGTCGGCGGAGGTGGATCGCGCCCTGTTGCAGATCGGCCCCGAGGTGCCGTTCATGGTGCCGGCCTCGCCGGCCGATGCGGTGAACCTCGCGGGCGATCTCGAAACCTTGATGGACGCCTTCACCACGGAAGGCATCGACTGGCACACCCTCGAAGGGGCGATGGATGCCGACTACTCGAAGTATTTCGAGATCACCCGCCACTTCGTGCAGATCGCCAGCGAATACTGGCCGAAGATTCTGGCCGAGCGGCAGGCGAGCGACCCGGCGCAGCGGCGCAAGGCCCTGCTGGAGGCGGAAGCCAAGCGCCTCACCCGCGAGCGTCCGGAGCATCCGATTATCGTGGCGGGATCCACGGGCTCTGTGCCGGCGACCGCGAACCTCATGGGCGTGATCGCGCGGCTCCCCAAGGGCGCCATCGTGCTGCCCGGCCTCGACACGGATCTCGACGAGGAGAGCTGGTCCACCATCGGCGGCCACGGCGACGACGAGACTGATCCGGTGCACAGCCACCCGCAGGCATCGCTCCGCCGCCTCCTCGACAAGCACCTGCGCATCCCACGCTCCGCCGTCACTGTCCTGGGCGAGGTGCCGGAACCTGCAAAGGCCCGCAATTATCTCCTCTCGGAAGCGCTGCGCCCGGCGGATACCACGGACCGCTGGTCGCTGATTGCGCCGGACGATCGTGTCTCCTTGAGCCGCAGCGGCTGCGAGGGTCTTGCCATCATCGAGGCGATGGACGAGCGCGAGGAGGCTTTGTCCATCGCCATCGCGTTGCGCGAAACCATTGCTCATCCGCACAAGACGGCTGCCCTCGTCACGCCTGATCGCGCTCTTGCCGCGCGTGTGACGGCGGAGCTCGCCCGCTGGGGCCTGAGCGTCGAGGACTCCGCTGGCATTCCGCTCTCCGACACCCCGGCCGGCCGCCTCGCGCGGCTCGCGGCGGAAGCGGCGGCCGATGACCTGCGGCCCATGCGGTTGCTCGCTCTGCTGGCGCATCCGATGGTGCGTCTGGGCCTGTCGCGAGAGACCGTTGAACATGCGGCCAGCGTGCTCGAAATCGGCGTGCTGCGCGGGCCCGCGCCTGCGCTCGGCATCGATGGCATCCGCGCGGCGCTCGCCAGCCGTCGTGCAGGAAGCGACCGTCGCGCACCGCGTCCGGTGAAGCGCCTGACGGAGGCCGACTGGGATCTCGCCGATAGCTTGCTGCAGCGCCTCGGCGTTGCCTTCGACACCTTCACGCCTGCCGTTCACGGCGAGGGCAGGCTCGATCTCATGGCCTTGGTGGAGCACCATCGCCGGGCAATCGAATGGCTTTGGGCCGGGCCTGACGATGTCCCGGAGGAGCCTGACGCGGACGCTTCCAGGGAAGCGCTCGCGGCGCTTTTCGACGACCTGGAACACTCCGACATCCGCGCGGAGGAAGGCCATCCGCTCGCAGGCCGCTTCGTCGATTATCCAACCTTCTTCAATGCACTCGCCAAGCAGCGCAGCTTAAGTCCTTCGCCGCGCTCGACCCATCGCCGCCTGAAGATCCTCGGCCTTCTCGAAGCGCGCCTCCTCTCCGTCGACCGTGTGGTGCTCGGCGGGCTGGACGAGGGCACCTGGCCGCCGCGTACGGTGACGGATGCTTTCCTCAACCGGCCGATGCGCTCGCGTGTCGGCCTGATGCCGCCGGAGCGCCGCATCGGCCAGACCGCGCACGATTTCGTGCAGGCGCTCGGCACCCATGATGTGGTGATCACCCGGGCTACGAAGCGCGACGGCTCGCCCATGGTGCCCTCGCGCTTCCTGCAGCGCCTCAAGGCTTTCACCGGCAAGGACACATGGGAGCAGATGACGAAGGCTGGCGACGTGTATCGCCGCCTCGCGCGCATGCTCGACACCCCGGAGCCCGCGCCGCCGCTGCCGCGCCCGCGCCCGAAGCCCGATCCGGCGCTGTTCCCACGCTCTTTGAGCGTCACGGAAATCGAGACGCTGGTGCGCGACCCCTACTCGATCTTCGCGCGCCACATCCTCAAGCTCGATGCCCTCGACGCCATTGCCGTCACACCCAGCGCGGCGGATCGCGGCACGATCATTCATGACGTGATCGGAACCTTCACGCAGCAATACCCGAAGGCCGTGCCGGCGCATGCACAGGAAATCCTGCTCGCGCTCGGCGCTGATGCTTTCGCGGAGATCGCCGAGGCTTATCCCGAACTCTACGCCGAATGGTGGCCGCGCTTCACGCGCCTCGCCACCGAGTTCGTGGTGTGGGAGCAGGCGCGCCGTCCCTCGCTCGTCGATGTCTATGCGGAGCGCTCGGGCTCCCTGTCGATCCCGCTGCCCGATGGCTCGATCTTCTCCTTGCGCGCCCGCGCCGACCGCATCGAGCACCGCCGCGACGGCGGCTTCGCCATCATCGATTTCAAGACGGGCCAGCCGCCCGGCGTGAAAGAGGTCTATGCCGGCTTCTCGCCGCAGCTGACTCTGGAAGCCATGATGCTGATGAAGGGTGCCTTCAAGGGCCTGCCGAAGGCGAAGGAGACGCCGGACCTCATCTACGTGCATACCACCGGCGGGCGTGAACCGATCAAGCCGCGCGAGATCGGGCCGTCAGGCAAGGAGACACGTCCCGTCGCGGAGATCGTGGAAGAACATCGCCGCCGTTTCGAGGGCATGATCGTGCGCTACGCCAAGGGCGAAGCCGCCTATCTTTCGCGGCCCTTCCCGAAATATGCGCGCCGTTTTTCGGAATACGACCATCTGGCACGGGTGAAGGAATGGTCTCTCGCGAGCGCCGGCGGCGGTGAGGGCTTCGAATGAGCACCGATCTCGTCATCCCGCAATACACCAAGGACGCGCAGCGCCGCGCCGCGAACCCGCGCGCCTCCGCCTGGGTGTCGGCCAATGCGGGCGCCGGCAAGACCAAGGTGCTCACGGATCGCGTCGTGCGCCTGCTGCTGAGCGGTTCGCTGCCGGGCCGAATCTTATGCCTCACCTTCACCAAGGCGGCTGCCGCCAACATGGCGATCCGCGTCTTCGAGCGCCTCGGGCGCTGGGTGACGCTCGATGAAGAAAGCCTCGTTCAGGAACTCACGGAACTCGAAGGCGAGAAGCCGACGCGCCAGCAGGTGAAGCTCGCGCGCACGCTCTTTGCCCGCGCGGTGGAAACGCCGGGCGGCTTGAAGATCGATACGATCCACGCTTTCTGCGAGCGGCTGCTGCATCTCGTGCCCTTCGAAGCCAACGTGCCGGCGCGCTTTGCCGTGCTCGACGAGAGCCAGACGGACGAGATGCTGGCGCAGGCCACCGCCAACGTGATGGCCGATGCGGCGAGCGGCAGCTTCCCGGCCCTGGCGGAAGCCCTCGACATCATCAGCGTCGATGCCGTGGGCGACGCGCTCTCCTCCGCCATCAACGCGGCCCTGAAATGCAAGACGTTCCTGCACGATCCCACAGGTCCCGCGCGCCTTCGCAAGGAGCTGGGACTAGGGGCTGACGAAACGCTTGAATTCATCGAGCGCACCGTGCTGGAAGGCGGCTTCAAGCCAGAAAACTGGCCTGCCATCGCCCAGGAGCTGCTCGGCGGAAAGGCGACGGACCAGAAGCGCGCCGCATCTCTCATCGCTGCCGCCGAGGCCGAGGACCTGTCCGAAAAGCTGGAAAATTATCTCTCGGTTTTCCTCACCGACGGCGGCACGCCGCGGAAGGGCTCGTCCTTCCTCACCAAGGATGTGAGCGAGAGCCTGAAGGACGAGCTGCTGCGCGAGCAGGACCGTGTGTGCTCGCTCATCGACAAGCGCAAGGCCGCCCGCGCCGCCGAACGCACCGGCGCATTGTTCACGCTCGCCGCCGAGATCCACGCCCGCGTCGAACAGGCCAAGATGCGGCTTGGCGCCCTCGACTTCCAGGACCTCATCGACAAGACGCTGGCGCTGCTCTCGCGCGGCGACACCGCCTGGGTGCTCTACAAGCTCGATCGCGGCATCGATCACGTGCTCATCGACGAGGCGCAGGATACGAACCCGGAGCAATGGGAGATCCTGCGCAAGATCACCGAGGATTTCACCGCGGGCGCGGGTGCGGCGGGCGGGCGCGTGCGCACGCTCTTTGCGGTGGGCGATCCCAAGCAGTCGATCTACGGCTTCCAGGGAGCAGCACCCCAGGAGTTCGAGACCACCCGCCGCAGCTGGTCGCAGAAGGTGCGCGAGGCGGAACTCGCCTTCGAGGACGTGTCGCTCACCATGTCGTTCCGCTCAGGCAGAGCGGTGCTCTCGGCCGTGGACGCCACGTTTGCGGTCGACAGGCACTTCAAGGGCCTGTCCTTCGAGGACAAGGCCGTCGGCACCGTGCATGAGAGCGCGCGTCCCCATGCGCCGGGCCTCGTGGAGCTGTGGCCCGTCGAGACGCCGGCCGAGGAGGAAGAGCCCGAGGCCTGGGTGCTGCCGGTCGATGAGCCCGAGCAGCAATCCCCGCCCGTGGTGGTCGCGCGGCGCATCGCGCAAGCCGTGAAATGCTGGACCACCAAGGGCGACGAGATGGGCCGCGTGTGGAAGGCCGGCGACATTCTCGTGCTGGTGCGCAAGCGTGGCGCGGCCTTCGAGGCGGTGATCCGCGCGCTGAAGGAAGCGGGTGTGCCGGTGGCGGGGGCCGACCGGCTCAATATCGGCGAGCACATCGCCGTGCTCGATCTCGTGGCGGCAGGCCGCGCGGCGCTGCTGCCGGACGACGATCTCACGCTCGCAACGGCATTGAAATCGCCGCTCGTGGGGCTGAACGACGACGATCTCATCCGCATCGCGGCCAGCCGCTCGGAAGAGGAATCGCTCCACGCGGCGCTGGCGCGTCACGCAGACAACGGCGGCGCCAAGGCGAAGCGCGGATGCGAGGCGTTGAACGCGTGGCGTGAGCTCGCGAAAATTCATGGCCCCTTCGGCTTCTTCGCCACCCTGCTCGGCCCCCGCGGCGGGCGCTCGCTGCTGGTGGCGCGGCTGGGGAGCGAAGCGGGCGATGCCATCGATGCCTTCCTGTGCTTCGCGCATCAGTTCGAGATGACGGAAACGCCGTCGCTCACCTACTTCCTGAGCCGGTTCGAATCCGCCGATCACACCATTAAGCGCGACCTCGACTCCGTGAACGACGAAGTACGCGTGATGACCGTGCACGGCGCGAAGGGCCTGGAGGCGTCCGTCGTGGTGCTCATCGACGGCTGCGAGGTGCTCGGCCGCGATCCGCCGCTGCTGCAGCTGCAAACCAGAGGCGCTGAGAAGATCCCCGTCTGGGCGCCGGGCAAGACCTCCGATGCGAGCGTGATGGCACAGGCGCGCGAGATCCTGCACGCGAAGGGCCATGAGGAGCACAACCGGCTGCTCTACGTGGCCATGACCCGCGCCAAGGACCGGCTGGTGATCGCCCCCTATCTCACGGGCAAGAAGGAATCGCCGCAGGAAGCCTGGTGCGAGATGATCCGTCACGGCCTCGTGGCCAAGGCCGGCGGCCTGGAGCTCGACAAGGCTCCCTATGGCCCGATCTCCGTGTGGCGCGACGGCTCGCCCCTGGCGCGCACCCTCGCGGCCGAGTCGGACATGCCGCTGCTCGATCCCATCGCCGTGCCGGACTGGCTGACCACGGCGGCAGCGCCGGAACCGGAACCCCTGCCCCCGATCCGCCCCTCCAGCGCGCTCGGCGCCGCCGACCGCATGATACGGCCGGGCGACGGGCCCTATGCCCCCGAGGCGCGCCTGCGCGGCACCCTGGTCCATGCCCTGCTGGAGCGCCTGCCGACCATGTCTCCGGAACACCGGGAGAGCATGGCACGATCCTACGTGAAGGCTCGCGCCCCACGGCTCGCAGGCGACCTGCGGGAATCGATCCTGGCCAATGCCCTCGAGGTTCTCGACCATCCGGACCTGAAGCCCCTGTTCGGCACGGGTTCGCGGGCCGAGGCGCCCATCGCCGGGCGGGTAATGACGGCCGAGGGCACACTCATGGTCTCGGGCCAGATCGACCGCCTTGCGGTGCTCGACGAGGAAGTGCTGGTGGCCGATTTCAAGACCACCGCACGTCCGCCCCGCCCCGGTCAGCCGCCGCCGCAGTCTTACGTGGCGCAGCTCGCCCTCTACCGGAGGCTCCTGGCCGAGATCTATCCGGGCAGGCGGATCCGCACCTTCCTGATCTGGACTTCAGGACCCGTGATCCACGAGCTCATGGAACCGGAGCTGGAATCGGCACTTACCCTCATCAAAGCGGCGTGAGCGCCGGCGCCCTTGCTTGATTCCCGTACCGCCGGTTCTTACCTTGGCCCTATACCCGAGCGGCTCATCATTGAGTCGCGTTCAACGTCAAAGGTGATGGTATGGCGACCGTAAAGGTGACCGACTCAAGCTTCGCGCAGGACGTCCTGCAGTCCTCCGAGCCCGTCGTGGTCGATTTCTGGGCCGAGTGGTGCGGTCCCTGCCGCATGATCGGCCCGGCTCTGGAAGAGATTTCCGACGAGATGGCCGGCAAGGTGAAGATCGCCAAGCTCAACGTGGACGAGAACCCGCAGATCTCCTCCCAGCTCGGCATCCGGTCGATCCCGGCGCTGATGATGTTCAAGGACGGCAAGGTCGTCGCCCAGAAGGTCGGCGCCGCCCCCAAGGGCGAGCTCTCTCGCTGGATCCAGGCTTCGGCCTGATCCAATCGGACACAACCCTCCTCACGTCATGGCCGGGCTCGTCCCGGCCATCCACGTTTTAAGGCGCTGAAGACGTGGATCCCCGGATCAAGTCCGGGGATGACGAGGCATGCTCTCAGCAGACGTCTCCTGCCGCACTCTTGCTACAATGTCTCCCGATAAGGCCAAGCTCGGCCATGGCAGGAGGGCATTCTGGAACAGGCGTTGTACATGGAGATCGTACGGCGCTGGACGACGCGGATACCCCTGCTCCATGTCAGGACGTACGGGATTATCGTCTCGTCAGCCGTCCACGCTCTCCTGCTTCTGATCTTCGCACTGCTTTCGATCCTCCGCCCCCGCCTCTGCAGGAAGCTGTTGCGGTCGAGGTCTGGACGCCTGAGCAGGTGCAGGCCCTTACCAATCCGCCAAAGCCCGAATTCGGGAGTCAAAACTCGCCTCAACAGGGCACGATCCGCGCCAGCAGGATCCTGTCGGGAGAGACTCTTGCACATCCCCTCAGCCGCAAGATGTGGGAGATGCTGCCGCTGTTCGAGGAGGAGACGCGGCTGGAGCAGCTTTGTGGCCTAGAGGCGATGGCTCAGATCGCGGCATCGCTCAAGCAGTTTCACTCAGACCGGATCGTCGCCTATGCGAAGGCGGATGTGAGGATCGAGAACACCATCATTGCGGCCGAAGGAGCCGCCTTCCGCAGCCATCAGCGGTGGTATGGACTGACATTCAGATGCGGTCTCACCGGAGATCGTCAGGCGGTGCAGGACTTCGAGTTCTCCGTGGGCAATGCGATCCCGAAAGGCTTGTGGGACAGGTACAACCTGCCCGATCCGATGCTGGATCCGGATTAGACTGATCTCGTGGAGAGATTGGGATTTCAAGGCGAGCGCAGCGAGGATCCGGGATCGTCAGCAGGACGGAGCGTCGGACGCTCAACTCTGTCATCCCCGCGCAGGCGGGGATCCATAGCCGCTGACGTTTCAGAAGAGGGTGAACCGCGTCACGCCTCTTTCTGCAGCGTCAGCGGCTATGGATCCCGGGTTCTGCTTCGCAGCCCCGAGATGATAGTGCTGGACTGGTTTACCCGATTCCGGATCGCCTGCGGCGTCCGGGATGACGATGTGGGGTTACTCCGGCAGCGTCCCGTTCGCCGCCAGCACCTCGCCGGCGAGGTAAAGCGAGCCGCAGATCAGCACGCGGGGTGGGCGATCCCAGACGTAGTTGTGGAGCGAGGCGAGCGCGGACTCGACGCTGGACGCGATCGACGTGGTAAGCCCCACGCTGCCCGCGATGGATGCGACCTCCTCGGCCGGCCGCGCGGCGATCTGGCCGGCAATCGGCACCGCGATCACCTCGCGGGCGAGGCCGGAAAAGTTCTTGAAGAAAGCTTGAGAGTCCTTGGTGCCGAGCATGCCGGCGATCAGCACGAGGGGGGCGTCCGAGCGCTCGCTCTGGTCGGCCATGGCGGCGGCAAGCACCCGGCCGCCGTCGGGGTTGTGGCCGCCGTCGAGCCAGATTTCGCAGCCGGATGGCGCGATCTCTGGCAGGCGGCCCCGGTTGAGCCTCTGCAGGCGGCCCGGCCATTCGGCACGGGTGAGCCCCGCCTCGAAGGCGGAGGTCTCGAAGCCCTCGAACCCTGCGGCGCGCAGCGCGGCAATAGCCGTGCCGGCATTGATGAACTGGTGGCGGCCGATGAGTTTGGGGCGCGGCAGGTCCAGAAGCCCCTTCTCGTCCTGGTAGACCAGGCGCCCGCCCTCCTCATGCACCGAGAAATCCTGCTGGCCGATGAGAATGGGCGAGGCGCCGATGCGCTCCGCCGCGTCGCGCAGGGTCTGGTCGGCCTCCAGATAATCCTGCGGGGCGATCACCGCCGGGCAGCCGCGCTTGAAGATGCCGGCCTTCTCGCCGGCGATCGCCGTCAGCGTCGTGCCCAGATATTCCGCATGGTCGTGGCCGATGGACGTGACCACGGCCGCAGCCGGCCGGGCGATCACGTTTGTGGCGTCAAACCGGCCCCCGAGGCCCACTTCCAGCAGCAGCACATCGGCGGGCTCTTCCGAGAAGACCAGCAGGGCGGCGGCGGTGGTGATCTCGAATACGGTGATGGGCGCGCCGGCATTCACCGCCTCGCAGCGGCGGAAGGCCTCGACGAGCCGGTCCTCGGTCACGTACTGCCCGCCGCCGAACTTGCCGAGGCGAATGCGCTCGTGGAAGCGCACCAGATGGGGCGAGGTATAGACGTGGACGGCAAGCCCGGCGCTTTCCAGGATCGCCCGCATGAACGCGATGGTCGAGCCTTTGCCGTTGGTGCCGGCCACATGGATCACCGGCGGCAGGCGGCGCTCCGGGTGGCCAAGCTGGGCGAGCAGCCGCTGGATGCGCTCCAGCGAGAGGTCGATGGTCTTCGGGTGCAGGGCAAGGAAGCGCGCAATCAGCGCATCGGAGGAATTCATTGCCCTGGTCTCGCTTACTCGGCAGCCGCAGCCGTGATCTCGGGCGCGGCCGGAACGGGAGCCGCGGCAACGCTCGCAGCCGGTGCCTTGGTGAGGAGACGCGACAGGCGGGCGACGGTCGATTTCAGCTCGTGGCGATGCACCACCGCATCCACCATGCCGTGCTCCTTCAGGTATTCGGCGCGCTGGAAGCCGTCGGGCAGCTTCTCGCGGATGGTCTGCTCGATCACGCGTGGGCCGGCAAAGCCGATGAGCGCGCCGGGCTCGGCGAGATGCACGTCGCCCAACATCGCATAGGAGGCCGTCACGCCGCCGGTGGTCGGGTTGGTGAGCACGACGATGTAGGGCAGCTTCGCATCGCGCAGGCGGCGGATCGCCACCGTGGTGCGGGGCATCTGCATGAGCGAGAGAATGCCCTCCTGCATGCGCGCGCCGCCGGAGCCGGCGAAGAGCACGTAAGGGGTCTTCTTCTCGAGCGCCGTCTCGGCGCCCTTGATGAAGGCCTCGCCGGCCGCCATGCCGAGCGAGCCGCCCATGAAGCCGAAATCCTGCACCGCGATGGTCATGGGCAGGTCCTCGACCCGGCCGAAGCCTACCTTGAACGCATCCTGCTGGCCGGTCTTGGCGCGGGCGTCCTTCAGGCGGTCGATGTACTTCTTCTCATCGCGGAACTTGAGGGGGTCGACGGCCACTTCCGGCAGGGCCACATCGAGCCAGGTTCCGTTGTCGAACATGAGAGCCAAGCGCTGCGTGGCGGAGATGCGCATGTGGTGGTTGGAGCCGGGGATCACCCACTGGTTCGCCTCCACGTCCTTGTGGAACACCACCTGGCCCGTCTCCGGGCACTTGATCCAGAGATTGTCCGGCGTCTCGCGCTTGTTGAAGAGCGTCTTGATCTTCGGACGGACGACTTCGGAAATCCAGTTCATCGCATTACCTTCCTGTCAGGAGCGCTTCCCAAGTCCTCATCCTGAGGAGGTCACGTAGTGACCGTCTCGAAGGACGAGGGCGTCTCCAGTGCTCTCTGGACCCTCCTTCGAGACGCAGCTTGCAGCTGCTCCTCAGGATGAGGCAGAGAGGTTGACCCGGGCTCCTCGATATGAGGAGGCCTTGTTTCTATGTATTAGGCCGCCGCGCGTTTTGCCACTGAACGCACACCCTCGCTCAGCTCTTTCACCAGTTTCGTCACCGCCTCGACGGATCCTGCCGTTGCGCGATCCTCGGCATCGAGGGTGCCCTTCAGGGCATCGATGAGGGCCGAGCCCACCACGACACCGTCGGCGCCTTGCGCCACAGCGGCCGCGTGAGCCCCGCTCTTGACGCCGAAGCCCACAACAACCGGCAGGGGCGTATGGCGCTTGATCCGCTCCACGGCCGTGGCGACCTTGCCGAAATCCGGGGTCGCGGCACCCGTGATGCCGGTGATCGACACGTAATAGACGAAACCTGCCGTATTGCTGAGAACCGCCGGCAGGCGCTTGTCGTCGGTGGTGGGGGTGGCGAGACGGATGAAGGCGAGACCGGCCTTGAGGGCCGGCAGGCAGAGCTCATCGTCCTCCTCCGGCGGCAGGTCCACCACGATCAGGCCATCGACGCCGGCCTCTTTCGCATCAATCAGGAAGCGGTCGACGCCGTAGACGTAGATCGGGTTGAAATAGCCCATGAGGATCACGGGCGTGTCCTGATCATCCGCCCGGAAGCGGCGGATGAGGTCGAGGGTCTTGACCGTGTCCTGCCCTACTTTCAGCGCCCGCAGGCCCGCGGCCTGGATCGCCGGGCCGTCGGCCATGGGATCGGTGAACGGCAGCCCGAACTCGACGATATCAGCCCCGGCCTTCGGCAGGCTCTTGAGGATCTGGAGCGAGGTCTCGGGATCCGGGTCGCCGGCCATCACATAGGTGACGAGAGCGGCACGGCCTTCAGCGCGGCACTTCTGGAAACGGGCTTCGATGCGTTGGGTCATGGGCTGCGTCTTTAGCATGAGACATTCAGAATGAACACGCGTGTCATTCCCGGCCGAAGCGTAGCGGAGGGGAAGGGAATCCACTCGCATCCTCAGCGCTATGGATCCCCTTCCCGGCCCTCTGGGCCGCCGGGGATGACACCAAGTATTTTCAGACGATCTTTTCCTGCAGATGCTCGGCGATCTGGAACAGGTCCTTGTCGCCGCGGCCTGAGATGTTGACCACCATCAGGTGATCCTTGGGCTTCTGCGGGGCGAGCTCGACGACCTTGGCGAGCGCGTGGGCGGGCTCCAGCGCCGGCAGGATGCCCTCGAGGCGCGAGCAGAGCTGGAACGCGTCGAGCGCCTCGTCATCGGTGGCGGAGATGTACTGCACCCGGCCAATCTCGTGCAGCCAGGCATGCTCCGGGCCGATGCCCGGATAGTCGAGGCCGGCCGAGATGGAGTGCGCGTCGGCGATCTGCCCGTCCTGGTTCATGAGCAGGTAGGTGCGGTTGCCGTGGAGCACGCCGGGGCGACCGCCGGAGAGCGAGGCCGCGTGAAGGTTCGACAGGCCGTGACCGGCTGCCTCGACGCCGTAGATCTCCACATCCTTGTCGTCGAGGAACGGGTGGAACAGCCCGATGGCGTTGGAGCCGCCGCCGATGCAGGCGACGAGCGAATCCGGCAGCCGGCCCTCCGCCTGCATCATCTGCTCGCGGGTTTCCTGGCCGATCACGCACTGGAAGTCGCGCACCATGGCCGGATAGGGGTGCGGACCCGCCACCGTGCCGATGCAGTAGAAGGTGTCGGCCACGTTAGTGACCCAGTCGCGCAGGGCCTCGTTCATGGCGTCCTTGAGCGTGCGGGTGCCGGACTGCACCGGCACCACCTTGGCGCCGAGCATGTTCATGCGGAACACGTTGGGCTTCTGCCGCTCCACGTCGACGGCACCCATGTAGACGATGCATTCCAGGCCGAAACGCGCGCAGAGGGTTGCCGTGGCGACACCGTGCTGGCCCGCGCCGGTCTCGGCGATGATGCGCTTCTTGCCCATGCGGCGGGCGAGAAGGATCTGGCCCAGCACGTTGTTCACCTTGTGGGCGCCGGTATGGTTCAGCTCTTCGCGCTTGAAGTAGATCTTGGCGCCGCCGAGATGCTCGGTCATGCGCTCTGCATAATAGAGCGGGCTCGGGCGGCCGATGTAATGGGTCGAGTAGCTCGCCATGTCGGCATGGAAGGATGGGTCGTTCCGCGCCTCCTCGTAGGCCTTTTCCAGCTCGAGGATGTTCGGCATCAGGGTCTCGGCGACGAAGCGTCCGCCGAACTGGCCGAAATGCCCGCGCTCGTCGGGACCGGTGCGGTAGGAATTGGGTTGAGCTTGAGCTGACACGGCCTGTCCTGCCTTCAAGAGCTAAGGCACGCCTGGAAGCGAACGTGCCGTCCTAATTCTAGTGATGGGCAGCAGCGAATGCTGTCCGGGCGGCCCTGATGAAGGCCTCGATCCTGGCCGGATCCTTGAGACCCGGTCCGGTTTCTACCCCGGACGACACATCGACGGCCCTGGGCTTCGTGAGCCGGATCGCCTCCGCCACGTTGTCGGGGTTGAGGCCCCCTGACAGCATGAAGGAAAGCCGGGGGTCAAGCCCGTTCAGCAACCGCCAGTCAAAAGAGATCCCGTTGCCGCCGGGCAGAGCCTCGGCGGTGCGGGGCGGCTTGGCATCGAGCAGGATGTGGTCGGCGCCGGCATAAGGGCTCAGAGCCTGGAGATCGGACGGTTCCGCGACGCCAAGGGCCTTCATCACCGGCCGTTTTACCATGGAGCGGATCTCGGCCACGCGCTCGGGCGTCTCGCTGCCATGGAGTTGGATCAGGTCAGGATTGATGGCCTCGACCGCCTGGGCAATGTCCTCGTCGCCCGGGTTGACCAGAAGAACAACGCGCTGGGCCCGGCCCTTGGCCTGCAGGGCCAGACGGTGGCCAAGGTTGAGGCTGACGTGGCGGGGGCTCTTGGGGAAGCGCACGAAGCCGACCATGTCCGCGCCTGCGCTCAGGGCGGCATCGAGGGTCTCGGGCGTGGAGAGCCCGCAGATTTTCACCAGGTTATCCATAGGAGGTAGTTTACAACACTTTCGCCAGCGAGCGCCACACCACCATCGCCGCAGCCAGATCCTCCAGCGCGGTGCCGACGGATTTGAACGCGGTGATGGCCTGAGGGTCACGGCGTGGTGCACTGCGGCAAAGGTCGGTCAGGGTGCCGCGAACATGGCTCTCAGGGATGGCGCCGCTCTGGAGCGATACGGCCACGTCGCCGCCCTCCGACTTGGCCGCCGGGGTGTCGACGTAGACCTGAGCCCGGCGCAGCGCCTCGTCGTCGGCCTCGCGCATCTTGAGATTGAACGCGCCCACGAGGTCGAGATGCGCGCCCTCCTTCAGCCAGGCGCCTTTGACGACGGGCGCGGTCGAAAGCGTTGCACATGAGACGAGATCGGCCCCGCGCACGGCAGCCTCCAGATCGGTCACGGCAGTGACGGGCAGGCCTTCGCGCGCAAGTTCGTCTGCTAGGCTTTCAGCCTTCTCGGGCCGGTGGTTCCAGAGCGCCACCTCGCGGATCGGCCGCTGGCTCATATGGGCGCGAATGAGGAAGGGTGCCAGGGCGCCTGCCCCGACCATCACCATGCGGCTTGCATCCTCGCGGGCGAGAATGCGGGCCGCCAGCGCTGATGCGGCTGCGGTGCGCCAGACGGTGAGGCGCGCGCCGTCGAGGACGGAGACCGGCTCACCCGTGCTGCCGTCCATCAGCAGATAGGAACCCATCACGCTCGGCAAGCTCCTGGTGCCGTTCTCGGGAAAGACCGTGACGATCTTCACGCCGAGGAAGCCGTCCTGCATGGCAGGCCCGGTCCAGGACGGCATGAGCAGGAGCGTGCCGTGGCTGCCCTGACGCTCGACCTCGTGGTGGTGGCGGACCGGCGTGACCATGCTGCCGCGAAAGGCCTCGGCCAGGGCATCGATCAGCACAGGAAAGGTGAGTGCCTGATCGATCTCGGCTGAGGTGATGACGCGCATGGGATTGTCTTAGATGCCTCTAGCCTGGGCAGGAACGGTGGCCGGCAGGTTCGTATTCGAGGGCGTCTGCGCCTTCAGGCGCTCGGTCTCGTAGCGCAGTTGCCTGGTCTCGCGCCGAAGCTTCCGGCGCGACTTGCGGTTTTTCCCCTGGGCGAGCCAGGTCGCCGTGCCGCCGATCAGGACGCCCAGCATCACGGCGGCGAAGATGACCGCAAACAGGGGCAGCTGGAACGCAAATTCCGGCGCCTCCTGGGAGAACGGATCGAGGGACAGGGTCACCGGAGCCCGGTTCGCCACGGCGAGCAGGACGATCAGGATGGCGACCGGCAGGAGAATGAGCGCCTTCAGAAAGCGAATCACGAACACCTCTCGAGAATTATTGGCGAGAATTACTGGGCAGCCGCCGCCTTCATCACCTTCGGAGCCGGAGCATTGAGACGCTGGCGCATTTCCTTGCCCGTCTTGAAGACCGGGACGACCTTTTCGGAGATGGAAACGGATTCGCCCGTGCGCGGGTTGCGGCCCGTGCGGGCATCCCGCTTTTTCACCGAAAAGGCCCCGAAGCCGCGCAGCTCGACCCGGTCGCCCCGGGCCAGCGCATCCGCGATGGTGTCGAGGATCGCGTTCACGATCTTCTCGACGTCGCGCTGGTAAAGATGCGGGTTCTGCTCAGCGATCTTGAGCACGAGTTCGGATTTTATCATGGATGAGCTATATCTTTGACGTTGCTTTATTTTTCCAAAGGTTGCCAGACAGCCAGGAGGCCGTCAAGCCGCGCGATCTCGGCTTGCGCGGACGTCCGGCGCATGGCCTCGGCAACCCGCTCGAAACCGAAGAGATCGGCCACCGTGGCGCTCATGGCGAACACCGAGAGATCCCGATCCGAGCTGGGCTCCCAATCGCGAATCGGCAGGTCCTTGGCCACGCCCTTCTCCTGTTCGAGCCAGGCCACCGCGTCGCGCTCGCTGCCGATCTTGTCGATGAGCTTGAGGGGCACGGCCTGACGGCCGCTGAAGACCTGGCCGGTGGACGCGGTGGAGAGCTCGCCCTCGTTCAGGCGACGGCGCTCGCGCACCAGAGTCTTGAACCAGTCATAGGTGTCGTTGACCACCGCCTGCATAGCGGCCCGCGCCTCCGGCGAGGTGGGCGTGAAGGGGTTCGGCTCGGCTTTCAGCGGCGCGGACTTCACCGCCTCCACCTTCACGCCGATCTGGCCCATGAGGCCCGTGAGGTCGGGGTACTGGAAGAGCACGCCGATGGAGCCCACGATCGAGGTTTCGCGGGCCACGATGTAGTCGGTGGCAAGCGCCGTGATGTAGCCGCCGGAGGCCGCCGTGCCGTCCACGAAGGTGACAACCGGCTTCTTCTCGGCGAGACGGCGGATGTTGCGGAAGAGCTCTTCCGATCCCGTCGTGGTGCCGCCGGGGCTGTTGATGGAGATCACGACGCCGGAGACAGTGCTCGATTCGCCCACCCGCCGCATCAGGTCCGCGAGACGCTGGTTGCCGGTGATCACCCCGTCGATGGAGATGCGGGCGATCTGGTTCTGAATCCCCCCATAGCCGGCCCGGTCGGCGGCGGCATAACCGATGGCCGCAACGGCAGCAATCAGCCCGGAGAATCCTGCCACCCGCCAGAAGGAGAGCTTGCGGCGCAGGCGGCGGCGGTCGGCAATGGCTTCGGCATCGATGGACATCGTTTGGTCTCTCGAAATCGTATTGCGCTGGGTTCGCACCGGGTGCGGGGGGAGCACCCTAGAGCATCGGACCCAAAAGTGGAAACCACTTTTGGGACTCGCCCGATGCTCAATTTCTTATGTAGCGCATCGCTTTATGCAGAAAACCGGGTCCACTTTTCCGCACGATGCGCTGCGAAGCCAGATAGGGCGGCAAGACAGGGGGCCAACAAAAAACCCGCACGATCCATAGGCGGGAACCTCCGAGATTGTCGTGCCCTCCTCCGTCATCACCGGCCTTGTGCCGGTGATCTCGATTGTGGGGAGCGCCATGCTTTTCAGGATCGGGATGGCCGGAACAAGGCCGGCCATGACGTGGTGGGTGTCATCCCCGGCGGCCATAGGCCGGGAAGGGGATCCACGATCAAGCGCGGAGCTATGGATTCCCTTCCCCTCCGCTGACGCTCCGGCCGGGAATGACAACGAGGGAAAGCGCAACCCCTGCCCCTTCGCCGCAAAACCCCACAAACAAAAAATCCCCGGGCCGAGGGCCCGGGGATTCGATCCAAGCTCTTGTGGAGTCTGATTACTTCTTGCCGGCCTTGTTCAGGGCGGCGCCGAGGATGTCGCCGAGCGACGCACCCGAATCGGCCGAGCCGTACTGAGCCATGGCTTCCTTCTCCTCAGCGACCTCGAGGGCCTTGATGGAGACGGTCACGCGACGGGCCTTGCGGTCGAACTGCGTGACGCGGGCATCGAGCTTCTCGCCAGCGGCGAAGCGCTCGGGGCGCTGGTCGGCGCGGTCACGAGCGAGCTCGTTGCGCTTGATGAAGGTGGTGAGGTCGGTGTCGACGATCTTCACCTCCAGGCCGCCGTCCTTCACCTCGAGAACCTCGCAGGTGACGATCTGGCCCTTCTTCAGCTCGCCGGCCTCGGCGAAGGGATCGCCGGCCAGCTGCTTGATACCGAGCGAGATGCGCTCCTTCTCGACGTCCACATCGAGAACCTGAGCGCGCACGACGTCGCCCTTCTTGAAGTCGTCGATGACCTGCTCGCCCGGACGGTTCCAGTCGAGGTCCGAGAGGTGGACCATGCCGTCGACGTCGTTCTCGAGGCCGATGAACAGACCGAACTCGGTCTTGTTCTTCACCTCGCCCTCGACCTCGGTGCCGACAGGGTGCTTCTCGGCGAAGGCCTCCCACGGGTTCTGGAGCGTCTGCTTCAGGCCCAGCGAGATGCGGCGCTTCACCTGGTCGACCTCGAGGATCACGACCTCAACCTCCTGCGAGGTGGAGATGATCTTGCCCGGGTGGACGTTCTTCTTCGTCCAGGACATCTCGGAGACGTGGATCAGGCCTTCGATGCCGGGCTCGAGCTCAACGAACGCACCGTAATCGGTGATGTTCGTGACGCGGCCCTTCAGCTTCGCCTGGACCGGGTAGCGGGCGGCGATGCCCTCCCACGGATCGGCCAGCAGCTGCTTGATGCCCAGCGAGATGCGGTGCGTCTCGTGGTTGATCTTGATGATCTTCACCTTCACCGTCTGGCCGATGGTTACGACCTCGGATGGATGGTTGACGCGGCGCCATGCCATGTCGGTGACGTGGAGCAGGCCGTCGATGCCGCCGAGATCAACGAACGCACCGTACTCGGTGATGTTCTTGACCACGCCGTCGATGACCTGACCCTCTTCGAGGTTCGCCACGAGCTCGGAACGCTGCTCGGCGCGGCTCTCTTCGAGGACCGTGCGGCGCGACACGACGATGTTGCCGCGGCGGCGATCCATCTTGAGGATCTGGAACGGCTGAGCCACGCCCATGAGCGGGGTGACGTCGCGCACCGGGCGGATGTCGACCTGGGAGCGCGGCAGGAACGCCACGGCGCCGTCGAGGTCGACGGTGTAGCCGCCCTTCACCTGGTTGAAGATGGTGCCGTTGACGCGCTCCTGGGCCTCGAAGGCCTTCTCGAGCTTCACCCACGACTCTTCGCGGCGGGCCTTGTCACGGGAGATGACGGCCTCGCCCAGGGCATTCTCGATGCGCTCGACATAGACCTCGACCTCGTCGCCGACGACCACGGTCTGGTCGCGGTTCGGGCCGGCAAATTCTTTCAGGGCGACGCGACCTTCGGTCTTGGCGCCGATATCGATGACCGCGACGTCTTTCTCGATCGCGACCACCTTGCCCTTCACGACCGAGCCTTCGCTGATCTCGTTCGTGCGGAAGGATTCTTCGAGCAGGGCCGCGAAATCTTCACGGCTCGGCTGTTGCAAAGCTGCAGACATAGGTTCTCCTGAATGGCCCTCGTTCAAGGGGCAACGCCGGCGGCTCGTGTTAACGGGCCGTTTCCAGCCGCCGCTGCCTGAGACGCCCCTTCAGGGCCATGTCCCGGGCATGCTGCTCATCTTAAGCAGGCCGGCGCATTATCAGCGGATGGAAACGCTTGGTCCGACAGGGTTTCTCGGAACGCCGCGAGGGCGCGGAACACGCACCCTGACAATCGAAACCGTCACTGTCCTGTCGGATTGGGGGTTGTCTTAACCCAATTGGCCCCGGATCACAAGGCTTTCAAGGCTTTTGCCGGCCTGGCCCGCCTTGGGCCGGTACCTGCCCGCGCCGCGCCTGGGTCACGGCCCAATCCAGGGCCTGTTCGAGCCGGTCGTTGCCCCAGAACATCTCCCCGTCCTCGGCAAAGAAGGTGGGGGCGCCGAACAGGCCCCGCGACTGCACCTCCTCGCCCATCCGGCGCAGGCGCATCTTGTTCGTCTCAGCCCCGGCTTCGGCCAGGACGGCTTCCGCATTGAGGCCCAGGGCAGTGAGGATCTCCATGATGGTCTGCGGGCTGGCGATGTCGCGCCCTTGCGCGAACTGCGCCGTGTAGACGGCCCGGGTGAAGGAAGGTGTCCAGCCCCGGTCGGAGCCCAGCAGGGCGACCCGCGCGGCGAGCAGCCCGTTCTGCGGGAAGGTTTCGGGCCGGTAGAAGGGCAGCCCGAGGCGCGCCGCCTCCCGCTCCATATCGCGCCACATGTAGCGGCCCTTGGCCGGATAGAGGCTGAAGGGGGAGTTGTCCCAGCCTTGCGCCTTGAAGATCGGCCCCAGCAGGAACGGCCGCCAGACGAGCTCCACCCCGGCCGCTTCCGCCGCCGCCCCGATGCGCATGGCCGCGAGATAGGAATAGGTCGAGGCGAACTCGTACCAGAATTCGAGAGCCGGCTGACGGTGCATGGGCGTCCTTCGCAACCAGAAAACCCGGAGGGAACCAAGCCAACTCCCGAAGCCGGCTCTTCGCTCCATAGGAAGGCCTAGTCCATTCCGCTGGGTTACGGCAGCCTCAGGCTTTCCGAGCAGGAATGCAGCGCAAGCATGGCGGCTCGAGAATTGCCCGTTGCGCTCAATAGCCTTCCCCGCTAAGCCGCTGACACCCTCTCTTTCTGGAACCTTTGCCATGGCCGACAAGCGCGTGAACAAGGTCGTGCTCGCCTATTCGGGCGGCCTCGACACCTCCATCATCCTCAAGTGGCTGCAGACCACCTATGGCTGCGAGGTGGTGACGTTCACCGCCGATCTCGGCCAGGGCGAGGAGCTGGAGCCCGCCCGCAAGAAGGCCGAGCTGCTTGGCATCAAGCCGGAGAACATCTTCATCGAGGACCTGCGCGACGAGTTCGTGCGGGACTACGTGTTCCCGATGTTCCGGGCCAACGCCCAGTACGAAGGCCTCTATCTGCTCGGCACCTCCATCGCCCGTCCGCTCATCGCCAAGAAGCAGATCGAGATCGCCGAGAAGGTAGGTGCCGATGCGGTCTCCCACGGGGCCACGGGCAAGGGCAACGACCAGGTGCGCTTCGAGCTCGGCTATTATGCCCTGAAGCCCGACGTGACCGTGATCGCCCCCTGGCGCGAATGGAGCTTACGCTCCCGCGAGCAGCTCATCGCGTTCGCTGAAGCCCACCAGATCCCGATCGCCAAGGACAAGCGCGGCGAGGCGCCGTTCTCCGTCGACGCCAACCTTCTGCACGCCTCCTCCGAGGGCAAGGTGCTGGAGGATCCGGCCATGGAAGTGCCGGACTACGTCTATTCGCGCACCGACGGTCCTGAATCCGCGCCCGACAAGCCGACGATCATCAAGATCGAGTTCCAGAAAGGTGATCCCGTCGCCATCGACGGCCAAAAGATGGGTCCGGCCGATCTCCTGGCCAAGCTCAACGAGCTGGGCAAGATCAACGGCATCGGCCGCCTCGACCTCGTCGAGAACCGCTTCGTCGGCATGAAGAGCCGCGGCATGTACGAGACCCCCGGCGGCACGATCCTGCATCTGGCCCATCGCGGCATCGAGTCGATCACCCTCGACCGGGGTGCTGCGCACCTGAAGGACGAGCTCATGCCGAAATATGCCGAGCTCATCTATAACGGCTTCTGGTTCTCGCCGGAGCGCGAGATGCTCCAGGCCATGATCGACAAGAGCCAGGAATTCGTCACCGGCGAGGTGACGCTGAAGCTCTACAAGGGCGGCGTCCACCTCATCGGCCGCCAGAGCCCCTACACCCTCTACGACCAGGACCTCGTCACCTTCGAGGAAGGCGCCGTCGCCTATGACCACCGCGACGCCGCAGGCTTCATCAAGCTCAACGCATTGCGCCTGCGCACGCTGGCCCAGCGGAAGAAGAAGCTGGGGCTGTAAGCGGCTTCACGCTCTGCAATCTGCCCGGCCTTTGTGCCGGGCATTTATATTTGGGATGTTGAAGAGAGCGATGATTTCACAGGAATAAGAAGAGAGCCTTAGGCAAATCCGACCGACACGAGTTTCATAGTGTGGCCTATCGTTGGAAAAAGTTCTGCCCCTCTGATTGCGGCTTTAATGAAATTATATATCATATAATGAGCCTGCCCTGCCTCAAGGCCATTATCGTAATTTACCCTGCACCGCTCCGTTCCTGGATTATTATAATGCCTTGCCTCTTGGCCGGCTGCGCAACACCCCCTGCACTTCAGTTAAATGCCAGCGATATGAAAACCGAAAATGTCCGCACGCTCATTGCAAAGGAGGTGCTTGATACAATGGTTTTTGGGTCGATTTCGGTCATCAAAGCAAAAATCATTAATGCAAAGATTAGTGCCCCCGAGCCTGATGGCGAATTTTCAGGCGAACCTGCCATGTCTTATTGCGTGAATGCTTACATCGAAAATCCGCTCTTCCCTATTCATAAGTCAGTATCGGCCAAGGTGCGCGTGCTGAGGAAGGATGGGAAAGCCGTTGCCCTTACTCGTGCGAGGCCTGACACACATTGCAGCGGAACCGGCTTTGAAGCATTTCCAGAAATCGAAAGGCTGAGCCTTCAGCGCTACGAGCAATCCTGAAGCTGCCCGGCTTAGAGGCAGACTTCCCTCTTCTCAGTGGTTCCATTTGAGACCTAGTGCGATGCGGCGGGTTTTATCAAACTCAACGCGCTCCGAATGCGGAGTCTGACCCAGCGCAAGCGGGATGTGTGAGAAAAGGGCTGTGGTGACAGGCCAGACTCATATTGGTCAGGTCACGATGTTCATTCCTTGATGACGCATCGTTTAAAGCAAACCACGGGTTAGCGGGATGAATGGTGCTCCAGCATCCCGCCCTCATCCTTCAGCGGCACGTTCATCACGCACACAACACCGGCGGGCTCGTAAGTGAGCCGCACATCTCCGCCCACGTCGGTCGCAAGGCTGCGCTCGATCAGCCGCGTGCCGAAGCCCCTGCGGGACGGTGGTGAAACCGGCGGGCCGTCACGCTCCTGCCAGCGCAGCTCCAGATGCGGAGCGCTGTCTGACATGACCGTCCAGGTGATGAAGACGCATCCGGACGAGACGGAGAGCGCGCCGTATTTGGCGGCGTTCGTCGCCAGTTCGTGGATCGCCATGGCGATGGCCAGCGCCGTTCGCGGAATCAGGCGAAGGCGCGGCCCGTCAATCTCGAAATGCTTCGTCCTCTGCCGGAGATAGGGCTCGACCACCTCGTTGATGATCTCGCGAAGTTCCGCTCCCTCCCAGTTCTCGCGGGTGAGAACGTCATGCGCCCGCGCCAGGGCGAAGAGGCGATCCTCGAAGGACTGGACCTTGGGACGGTTCTCCTCGCTCATCTGCTTCAGGCTCTGCGACGCCATGGACTGAACGATGGTGAGCGTGTTCTTCACCCGGTGGTTCAGCTCGTTGATGAGAAGCTCGCGGTGCTCCTCCACCTGCTTGCGGTCGGTGATGTCGAGCACGGAGCCCACATAGCCTAAGAAGGTGCCATCCTCGCCAAAGCGCGGCGCCGCGGCATCGATGGCCCACCGGTAGGTGCCGTCGGCCCGGCGCAGCCGGTACTCCACGCGAAAGGGCCCCTTCTGGGCATTGGCCGTGCGAAACACATCGCCCGACCAGCCGCTGTCGTCCGGATGGACGGCATCGAGCCAGCCGAAGCCTAAGCCGGTTTCCGGCGTCTGGCCGGTGAACTCATACCAGGAGCGGGACAGGTACGTGCAGCTGCCGTCCGCCTCCGTCACCCACACCATCACCGGAGCATTGTCGGCGAGATTGCGGAAGCGCGCCTCGCTCTCGCGCAGACCCTCTTCGGCCTGCACGCGCTCGGTGACGTCGTAGCCTTCGGCGAAGATGCCGCTGACCTGCCCCTCCCGGTTGGTGACGGGCTGGTACACGAGATCGACGAAGCGCTCCTCGACCGGGCTTCCCGGCTGCCGCTGAAGGCCGACGCGAAGGTTACGGCCGACGAAGGGCTTTCCGCTCGTGTAGACCTTGTCGAGCAGCTCGAAGAATCCCTGGCCTGCGATCTCGGGCAGGGCTTCGCGCGCCGGCTTGCCGAGGAAGTCGCGGCGATGACCCACCAGCTGAAGATAGGCATCGTTCACCAGCTCGAAGACATGGTCGCGGCCGCGCAGCATCGCCATGAAGCCCGGGGCCTGCTTGAAGAGCTCGCGAAGGCGGTCCTGCTCCTCCCTCATGGCCGCCCGCAGCTTGACCTCGTGCGTGGTCTCCGTGCAGGCGCAGAACATGCCGGCGATCTGACCCGTCTCGTCGCGGACGGGCGAGTAGGAGAAGGTGTACCACGTGTCTTCCGGGTAGCCGTTGCGCTCCATCACGAGGTGGAGGTCCTCATGATAGGTCCCTTCCCCGGCGAGCGCCTTGGTCACCAGCGGCTCGATGTCATGCCAGATCTCGGACCAGACCTCACGGAACGGCAGGCCAAGCGCATGCGGGTGCTTGGCGCCGAAGATCGGCCGGTAGCCGTCGTTGTACAGAAACGCGAGTTGCGGCCCCCAGGCGATGAACATGGGGAATTTCGACGTGAGCATCAGGCTCACCACGGCCCGCAGGCTCTGCGGCCAGTGTTCCGGCGGTCCGAGGGGTGAGGACGACCAGTCATGAGCCCGCATGAGCGCACCCATTTCACCGCCCCCGGTGAGGAAATCCGGGCTGGGAACGACCCTATCGTGCATGAAGCCTGCGCCTCCCGACGGGAGGCTGGCGCGTGGGACACGCGACTTCACCCACGGGGCGACAGGAGCTCGCCTGCCCTAGGGCTGCCGCGAGACCTTCGAGCCCGAGCATGCGAGGAGTGTTCAAGGTTTTCCTGGTGACCATGCAGAGCTTCGAAGTAGCGGGGAATGTCAACCATTTAGGCTCTCGTCCCATGACTTCAATCGTCGTGTACCCCCTATCGTGATCGTACCCCATGATCTTTGCACCACGGAAGCAGCCGGAAATGACACCGTCATGTGCCTCCCCACCCCGTCATCCCGGACGAAGCGCAGCGGAGATCCGGGATCGGGTGCAGGATCGAGCGCGGGTGCCCCTCCCCCCTGTGCGGGGGAGGGTGACGAACGGAGGGAGCCGGGAGAGGGGCTGTCCTGGTCGATCACAGCCCCTCTCCCGACCTGCTGCGCAGGCCATCCTCTCCCGCCGAAGGGAAGAGGGCTGTTCGCGCCTCCTCATCCAGCAACGACAACTCTCCTCGTCATGGCCGTCCCTGACTTGATCCGGGGATCAGTCCCGGTCATCCCTATGCGGAGTTCACCGCGCCTCATCGGATCGGGATCACCTGCGCAAGGCCAGTGATGACGTGAGCGGGTGTCATCCCCGGCGAGCGTCAGCGAGGGAAGGGGATCCATAGCGCAGAGGGTGTGGGTGGATTCTCTTCTCCTCCGCTTTCGCTCTGGCCGGGAATGACACCCTCCTGTTCTGACACCCTCCTCGTCATCCCCGGCCTTGTGCCGGGGATCCCCGTCTTTTGCGCTCCGTCTCATAGACCTCATCCTGAGAAGAGCGCTTGAGCGCCCGTCTCGAAGGAGGATCCAGTGCTCTCTGGAGGCTCCTTCGAGACGCAGCCTCCGGGCTGCTCCTCAGGATGAGGCTGGAGAGCGCTTGAACGGGTGCAAAATCCTCGGCGGAATAGGCGATGAAGGCTTTTCCGGTGCCCTCACGCTGGGCCATGTCGTTGAACGCTTTGTCGGTGTCGATCAGTTGCTGAACGGACCTTCTCTTCAAGTCTCATCATGGGAGCCGGCAGAGAGCCTTGGGTATCCCGTCCGGTTCACGCACTTCGGTTTTGAAACACCGTATCGGCAATTTGTCGCTCTGCCTAGCTTGCAATCCTGTTTCCCGCCCTATTGCGGCCTCACCCTTATGCCTATATTGCAGTGCATCAGATTTCCGCCCGGTACGAGCCAGGGGCGCGGCCACGCTTGCCGCGTGCCGGGCTATTTTGCTTTGAAAGACTTCGCCAATGAAGCTGCGTAACATCGCCATTATCGCCCACGTCGACCATGGCAAGACCACCCTAGTCGACAAGCTCCTCCAGCAATCGGGCAGCTTCCGCGAGAACCAGCGCGTGGAAGAGCGCGCCATGGACTCGAACGACCTCGAGAAGGAGCGCGGCATCACGATTCTTGCCAAGGCGACCTCGGTTGTCTGGAAGGACACCCGCATCAACATCGTCGACACCCCCGGCCACGCCGATTTCGGCGGCGAGGTGGAGCGGATCCTGAGCATGGTGGACGGCGCCATCGTGCTGGTGGACGCGGCCGAAGGGCCGATGCCGCAGACCAAGTTCGTGGTGTCCAAGGCCCTCAAGATCGGCCTCAAGCCGATCGTCGCCATCAACAAGATCGACCGTCCCGATGCCCGCCACACGGAGGTCATCAACGAGGTGTTCGACCTGTTCGCGGCGCTCGACGCCACCGACGAGCAGCTTGACTTCCCGATCCTCTACGGGTCCGGCCGCAACGGCTGGATGGCGAAGTCGCCGGAAGGCCCGAGCGATCAGGGCCTTGCCCCCCTGTTCGATCTCGTGCTGGAGCACGTGCCCCCGGCCAAGACCGAGGAAGGCCCGTTCCGCATGCTCGGCACCCTGCTCGAGGCGAACCCCTTCCTGGGCCGCATCGTCACGGGCCGCATCGCCTCCGGCACCGTGAGGCCGAACCAGACGATCAAGGTGATCGACCGCAACGGCAATCTGGTCGAGAACGGCCGCGTGTCCAAGATCCTGGCCTTCCGCGGCCTGGAGCGCCAGCCCATCGACGTGGGCGAGGCGGGCGACATCGTGTCGATCGCGGGCCTCGTGAAGGGCTCGGTGGCCGACACCTTCTGCGCGCCCGAGAACGACATTCCGATCCAGGCCCAGCCCATCGATCCGCCGACCGTGACCATGTCGTTCATCGTGAACGATAGCCCGCTCGCCGGGACCGAAGGCGACAAGGTGACGAGCCGCATGATCCGCGACCGCCTGTTCAAGGAAGCGGAAGGCAACGTGACGCTCAAGATCGAGGAAGCGGCCGACAAGGATAGCTTCTACGTTTCGGGCCGAGGCGAGTTGCAGCTCGCGATCCTGATCGAGACCATGCGCCGCGAGGGCTTCGAGTTGGCCGTGTCGCGTCCCCGCGTGGTGTTCGAGAAGGACGAGAACGGCCAGCTTCTCGAGCCGATCGAGGAAGTGGTCATCGACGTGGACGAGGAGCATTCCGGCGTCGTGGTGCAGAAGATGTCCGAGCGCCGCGCCGACATGGTCGAGATGCGTCCTTCCGGCGGCAACCGCCAGCGTCTCGTGTTCTACGCTCCCACCCGCGGCCTCATCGGCTACCAGAGCGAGCTTCTGACCGACACCCGCGGCACAGCGATCATGAACCGCCTGTTCCACGCCTACGAGCCCTACAAGGGCGAGATCGCCGGCCGCCGCAACGGCGTGCTGATCTCGAACGACGCGGGTGAGGCCGTGGCCTATGCCCTGTGGAACCTGGAAGACCGCGGCCCGATGATGATCGAGCCCGGCTGGAAGGTCTATCAGGGCATGATCATCGGCGAGCACAACCGCGAGAACGATCTCGAAGTGAACGTGCTCAAGGGCAAGAAGCTCACCAACATCCGCACGACCTCCAAGGACGAAGCGGTGCGCCTCACCCCGCCGATCCGCATGACGCTGGAGCGCTCGCTCGCCTGGATCGAGGACGACGAGCTCGTCGAGGTGACGCCGAAGTCGATCCGCATCCGCAAGGCGATCCTCGACCCGAACGACCGCAAGCGCGCCGAGAAGCAGAAGGAAGCGCTGAGCGCCTAAAGGCAGTCTCAAGCCACAGTCAAAAGGCCGCTCTTCGGAGCGGCCTTTTTCGGGCGCTCCCGATCCGACGTGGCGTTTTCCTGCGCCACCCTCTACAAGCGTCGCTGAACGGAGGCACGGGTGCGCCATGCTCAAGATCCACGGCTATGCGGGATCCATCAATGTCCGGAAGGTGCTCTGGACCTGCGTGGAGCTCGTCCTCCCCTTCGAGCGCATCGACTGGGGCGGCGGGACACGGCCTGTCACAGACCCGGAATTCCAGAAGCTCAATCCCGTGGGCATGATCCCAGTGCTGGAGGATGCGGGCCAGTTCTTCTGGGAGTCGAACAGCATCGTCCGCTATCTGGCGGCGCGCGAAGGCCGTGACGACCTGCTGCCTGCCGATCCCGCCAAGCGGGCACAGGTCGAGAAGTGGATGGACTGGCAGGTCTCCGACTTCAACAACACCTGGCGCTATGTCTTCCAGGCGACGGTTCGCAAGAACCCGAACTTCCAGGATGAAAAGCAGATCGCTTCATCGTGGAATTCGTTCTGCTCCGCCGTTCAGGTGCTGGACCTGGAACTCACCCGCACGGGAGCCTACATCGCCGGGCCAGCCTTCACCTGCGCCGACATCGTCATCGGCCTGTCGGTCCGTCGTTGGAAAAGCATTCCGCTCGAACGCCCTCATCTGCGGGAGATCGAGCGCTACTACGACCGTCTCTGCGAGCGTGAAGGCTTTCGGGTCCACGGAAGGGACGGAGGATTGTAGAGAGGAGCCGTGCGGCTCCCCCTCGATGTCTGCGACAGGCGGTGCTCAGCCTTCTGCCTTGTCGCTCTGCCCCTTCTTCGCGCCCTCGCCCATCGGGTTGGTGGAATCCTCACCCGAGGCCTCGGGGTTCTCGCGGCCCTGGGGCGTCAGGCGCGGGGCGCTGATATCCTCTTCGGTCGCCTTGTTCGATTTCTCATCTGGTGTGGTCATCGCTGATTGTCCCTCATGAACTCGTGGAGTCGGTCGCATCCTGATCGCCCACATCCGGCAGCGAACCCGTGCCCGGCGTCGAGTCTGGGTTGGTCAGTGACGGCTTGCTGTGAGGGCCTGCCGCCGGCTGCTTGCCGCCGGGCTGCTTGTCGGACGAGGCCGGCTGATTGCCCTGTGGATCGAGCCGCTTGGACTCCACGTCCTGCTTCGTGTCCTCGGTGTGATTCCCATAACCTGCATTGCCCATGGCGCTCTCCTGTCAGCCCTCGTCCTTGCCGTTGACGGCGGTCATCCGTTCGATGGCCTCGGCGGTCGCATCTTTGTCGTTGGGAGACAGCGTGGCGTCGCTCAGGTGTTTGGTGGCCTCCGGCGTCTCAGCGGCGGTGAGTTCGTCATGCCCGTCATGTCCGGCCTTGCTGGTCTGGCCGGTCTGGCCCTGGCGATAAGCGTAGGCCTCGCCGCCGGGCTGGCTCCACACGCGTCTCAAGGTAGCGTTGCCTTCGACGCCGCCGTCCCGGTTCGGATCGACCGGGCTATCAATGCCGCCGCGCTGCTCGTTGCGGATCTGGTCCGCGTCTTGGTCTTTCAATGAATGGGGAGCCTTACGTTCCGCCATGATGAACTCCATCAAATTCTCTTGGAAACATCGTTCAAATCTCGTGCGTGCAAGGAGAACCCGGCGGAGGGAGCGAAGTTCTGGCTACGCTTGAGGCCCGGCGCAAACAAAAAGGGCGGCCCGGAAGCCGCCCTTGGATCTTGTCGCTGAATGAGGAGCTCAGAGCCCTTCGAAGAGCGCGCTTGAGATGTAGCGCTCGGCGAAGGAGCACGCGACCGTGACGATGCGCTTGCCCTTGAACTCGGGACGCGAGGCCACTTCGAGGGCTGCTGCCACATTGGCGCCCGTCGAGATGCCGCCGGGAATGCCTTCGAGCTTGGCGAGCTTGCGCGCCATGTCGAAGGCGGTCTGGTTGCCCACCGTGACCACCTCGTCGATCACGGAGCGGTCGAGCACGTCGGGCACGAAGCCTGCGCCGATGCCCTGGATCTTGTGCGGGCCTGGTTGGCCGCCGGACAGCACCGGCGAGTCCTCCGGCTCCACGGCGATCACCCTCAAGGAAGGCAGACGCGGCTTGATCACCTGGCCGACGCCGGTGATGGTGCCGCCGGTGCCCACCGCCGCCACGAAGGCGTCGAGCTGGCCGTTGGTGTCGTTCCAGATCTCCTCGGCCGTCGTCTTGCGGTGGATCTCCGGATTGGCCGGGTTCTTGAACTGCTGCGGGATGACCGATCCCGGAATCTCGCGGAGCAGTTCCTCGGCACGGGCGATGGCGCCCTTCATGCCCTGAGGACCGGGGGTGAGTTCGAGTTCGGCTCCGAGGAAGGCGAGCATCTTGCGGCGCTCGAGCGACATGGTCTCGGGCATCACCAGGATCAGGCGATAGCCGCGCGCCGCCGCCACGAAGGCGAGCGCAATGCCGGTGTTGCCGGAGGTCGGCTCGATCAGGGTCGCGCCCGGCTTGATGTGACCGGCTGCCTCCATGGACTCGATCATGTTGACGCCGATGCGGTCCTTTACGCTCGAGATTGGATTGAAGAACTCAAGCTTGAGGAGAATTTCGGCATCGACTCCATGCTCCTGCGGCAACCGGTTCAGGCGCACGAGCGGGGTATTGCCGATGGTTTCCGTAATCGAGCCGTAGATGCGGCCACGTCCGGGCTTCGTGCCGGCGCTGGATGCATTGAGGGTGTCAGCCATGAGATCCTCCTTCAGATCGGAGGAAGCTTATCTTTTTCCGCAGCTGGTGTCGATATTTGGAATATTTCACATATCAAATCGTGAAATCGACTGCTGAAGCCGATTCAACGGCCGATTCTGCCTGGGCTTTCTGGCACAGGTCTTCAACCGTCACCTGATCGAGTTCGCTCAGGAAAGCCTCGGTGCCGCGTTGAACCAGGGGGCTGACCACCGCCTCGGCCAGGCGCGATTCGGGGATCGGCGACGCGCCGTCCTCCTCCAGGGCCGCCATGGCGATGCGCACGATGTCGCCAGCCGTGATCCGTCGCCGTTCGCGGGCGAGCTCGTAGCCGCCCCGCGGCCCACGCACGCCCTTGAGGATGCCCTGGCGCACGAGAGCCTGCAGCACCGGCTCCAGATAACGTGGCGGCAGGTTGTGCCGGGCGGCCAGCGCCTTGGCGGAGACCGGCATGGGCCGAGCGTGGAGCGCGATGTCGGTGACGGCAGCAATAGCGAGAAGCGAGCGGCGTGACAGAAAGTTCATGGCGATGCTCCCCTAGCCCAATCCCGTGGAGCCGAAGCCACCGGCGGCACGAGGCGTCTCGTCGACCTGCTCCACCTCGCAAGGCTCCACCTGGATGACGGGCGCGACGATGACTTGAGCAATCCGCATGCCGCGCGTGACGGTGAAGGGCTCCTGTCCCAGGTTGACGATCAGCACCTGCACCTCGCCGCGATAATCCGCATCGACGGTGCCCGGCGCATTGAGCACCGTGACGCCGTGCCTGAAGGCCAATCCCGAACGCGGGCGCACCTGCGCCTCGAAGCCGGTTTCGAGCTGAAACACGAGGCCCGTGGGAACGAGCACACGCTGCATCGGCTGCAGGACAATCGGCGCATCAGCAGGATTGGCGGCAATGAGATCCATGCCCGCCGCACCGGCAGTTTCATAGCGCGGAAGCGGCAGACCGTCCGCATGGGCAAGGCGCTGGATGCGCAAGGAGCGGCTCATGGCTTTGCGCCTCCCACCATCGCACCCAGACGCTCGACGAGCTTCTTCGCCACATCGGTTTTCGACAGAGTCGGCCATGTCTCCACATCCGACGCGGAGACCAGATGCACGGTGTTGTTGTCGCCGCCCATCACGCCTGCTTCCGCCGAGACATCGTTGGCGACGATGAGGTCGCAGCCCTTCCTGGCGAGCTTCTGCTTGGCATGCTCGATCACGTTCTCGGTCTCGGCCGCAAAGCCCACCATGAGCGGCGGGCGGTTGTCGGTCCGACACGCGATGGTGGCGAGGATGTCCGGGTTCTCGGTGAGCGACAGGTTGGGCAGGGCGCCGTCCTTCTTCTTGATCTTCTGCTCGCCCGCATTGGCCACGCGCCAGTCGGCCACGGCGGCGGCGAAGATGCCGATATCGGCCGGCAGCGCCTGCTCCACGGCCTCCAGCATCTCGCGGGCGCTCTCCACATGCACGACCGTCACACCCGCGGGATCCGGCAGAGTCACGGGACCAGCGATCAGGGTGACGCGCGCGCCAGCCTCGGCAGCAGCCTTCGCGATGGCGTGGCCCTGCTTGCCGGAGGAGCGGTTGGCGATATAGCGCACTGGATCGATGGGCTCGTGCGTCGGGCCGGAGGTGACGATCACGTGTTTGCCGGCGAGCGGGCCCGATGGTGCGAGCAGGCGCTCGACAGCCGCCGCGATCTCCAAAGGCTCCGCCATGCGGCCGGGGCCGAATTCGGCCTCCGCCATGGCGCCTTCGTTGGGGCCGACAACGTGGACCCCGTCAGCCTGCAGGGTTTTCAGGTTCCGCTGCGTCGTCGGGTGCAGCCACATGCGCACATTCATGGCAGGCGCAATCAGGATCGGCAGAATGGTGGCGAGCAGTACCGTGGAGGCGAGATCGTCAGCGTGTCCTCCCGCCATCTTGGCCATCAGGTTGGCGGTGGCAGGCGCCACGACGACGAGGTCCGCATCGCGGGCGAGCTTGATATGCCCGATATCGGCCTCGTCCTCGCGGTCGAACAGATCCGTATGCGAGCGCTGGCCCGTCAGGGCCGAGGCCGCAAGCGGCGTGATGAAGGCTTGAGCCCCGTTGGTCAGGATGCAGCGCACGGAGGCGCCGCGCTCACGCAGGCGGCGGATGAGGTCGAGGGACTTGTAGGCCGCGATGCCGCCGCCGATGACGAGGAGGATGCGTTTGCCTGTAAGCGCCGTCATGCGAAGCCTCTCAACAGCATGATCATCAGCGAGGCCGCGATAATCCACAAGGCCGCCACGCCCCACCGGTTGCCGCGCGCCTCGGCACGGCCGATGGCCGCGACGCTGTCCTGGTTCAGCGCCACGCCGCGGGCCGTCACGTCCTCGAGCTGGTTGAGCACCCGCTCGGCGCGCAGCGCGAGATCCGGCAGGTCGCCGATGACGCCGGCCAGCGTCCACAGGCCCCGGCCTGCCTGCTCGGCGCGGCCGAGGGGGCCGAGATTCCGCTCGATCCAGTCGCGCACCACCGGCTCGGAGGTGGTCCACATGTCGAGCTTCGGATCGAGGTTGCGGGCCACGCCCTCCACCACCACCATGGTCTTCTGCAGCATGACGAGTTCGATGCGCGTTGCCATGTCGAACAGCGCCGTGATCTCGAAGAGAAGCGTCAGCAGCTTCGCCATGGAGATCTCATCCGCCCGCCGGTCGTGGATCGGCTCGCCGATGGCCCGAATGGCTTGGGCGAAATCCTCCACCGAATGGTGGGGCGGCACATAGCCGGCCTCGAAATGCACCTGCGCCACGCGCAGGTAATCGCGGCGGATGAAGCCGAGGAGGATTTCCGCCAGGAAGCGCCGCTCCTTCATGCCAAGCCGACCCATGATGCCGAAATCGACGGCCACGAGGCGCCCTTCCGCATCGATGAACAGGTTGCCGGGATGCATGTCGGCATGGAAATAGCCGTCGCGGATGGCGTGGCGCAGGAAGGACTGGATCACCGTGCGCCCGAGCGCCACCCGGTCGAAGCCGGCAGCCTCGATGGCCGCGAGATCGTTGAGGCGGATGCCCTCGATCCAGGTGGTGGTGAGCACGTCGCGGGCGGTGAGATCCCATTCCGGCTTCGGCACACGGAAGTCCGGATCTTCCTTCGTGTTCTCCGCCAGTTCCGAGACAGCCGCCGCTTCCAGGCGCAGATCCATCTCGACCGCGACGGAACGGGCCAGCGCCTCCACGATCTCCAGCGGCTTGAGGCGCTTGGCATCGGGCACCATGCGCTCGAACAGGCGTGCGGCGGCGCGCATGGCCTGCAAGTCGCGGGCGAAGCCCTCGCGCACTCCCGGCCGCACCACCTTCACGGCCACCGTTTCCTCGCCCTCCGCCGTGCGGATGCGGGCCTTATGAACCTGCGCGATGGAGGCGGCGGCAATCGGCTCGCTGAACTCCAGGAACAGCACGTCGATCGGACGCCCGAGGGCGATCTCGACCATGCGCACAGCTTCCGCCCTGGGAAAGGGCGGCATACGGTCCTGCAGGAGTTCCAAGTCGCGGGCTGCTGCCACGCCCACGATGTCGGGGCGGGTGGCCAGGAACTGGCCGAACTTCACGTAAGAGGGCCCGAGCCGCGTCAGCGCCTTGGAGAGCCGCGCAGCGCCGTCGCCCGCCTGGGGACGCTCGACGAGACGGGCCATTTTCAGGCCGAACCGGGCGGCAGGCGGCAGCGCGCTCGGATCGACGAGCGCCAATGCGCCTTCGCGCGCCAGGACGAAGCCGGCGCGCAGGTTGCGGGCGAGGTGGAAGAGGCTGCCGATCACGCGCTTAGATCTTCCAGCCCGAGTGGATGGCTACCACGCCCGCGGTCAACGTGCGATGAGTGACGCGCTTGAAGCCCGCCTCCTCGATCATCCGCGCAAAGGCTGCCGGCGGCGGGAAGCGGCGGATCGACTCGACAAGGTATTGGTAGGACTCCGCATCCCCCGTCACCATCTGGCCCAGCCGCGGAATGACGTTGAAGGAATAGGCGTCATAGATCCTGTCCAGCACCGGCACGTCGACCTTGGAGAACTCCAGGCACAGGAAGCGCCCGCCGGGTTTCAGCACCCGGTGCGCCTCGCTCAAGGCGCGGTCGATGCGCGGCACGTTCCGGATGCCGAAGGCGATCGTGTAGGCATCATAGGTCTTGGACTCGAGCGGCAGCTCCTCCGCATTGGCCTCGACGAAGTCGATGCGGCCCTCATAGCGGTGGCCGGCCCGCTCGGCGCCGACTTTGAGCATCTCGCCGTTGATGTCGAGCACGGTCACGTGGGTCTTCGGACCGCTCTCGTCCAGGATGCGGAAGGCGACATCGCCGGTGCCGCCGGCCACGTCGAGATGGCGGAACGGCCGGTCGCGGGGCGGGCGCAGGGTGGAGATGAGGGCGTCCTTCCAGAGGCGGTGGAGGCCTGCGGACATGAGGTCGTTCATCAGGTCGTAGCGGCCGGCCACCGAGCGGAAGACCTCGTTGACCTTGCCCTGCTTCTCACCCAGGGGCACGGACTGGAACCCGAAATGGGTGTTCTCGTCGGTCATGATCCTTAAAGCCTCTCGTCACCTGTTGTCGCGATCCATAGCGGAAGCGCAGCCCAAAGGCTATGTAAGAGCCCTCAAGAAGCCGAGAGATGGTTGATGCCTGAACTGCCCGAAGTCGAAACCGTGCGCCGGGGCCTGGAGCCCGCCATGGTGGGAGCCCGCTTCACCAAGGTGATCCAGCGCCGGCCCGACCTGCGCTTCCCCTTCCCCGAGCGGTTCAAGGAGCGGCTGGAGGGGCAGGAGGTGAAGGCGCTCGGCCGGCGGGCCAAGTATCTCCTGGCCGATCTCTCCTCCGGCGAGGTGCTGGTCATGCATCTGGGCATGTCCGGCCGCTTTCTCGTGACGAAGGATGGCGCCACCCAAATGCCGGGGGAGTTCCATCACGAGCACGGGGGCCTGGGGGCTCACGACCATGTCGTCTTCCAGCTCTCCAATGGCGCCACCGTCACTTATAATGACGCCCGCCGCTTCGGCTTCATGGATCTGGTGCCCCGGCAGGAGATTGAGACCTCGAAGCACTTTGCCGGCATGGGCATCGAACCCCTTGGCAACGAGCTCTCGGGCGAGACCATCGCCCGGCTGTTCATGGCTAAGCGCACGCCCCTGAAGGCGGCCCTCCTCGACCAGCGCCTGATCGCGGGCCTCGGCAACATCTATGTATGCGAGGCCCTGTTCCGCACAGGCCTCCACCCGGAGGCTCCGGCAGGCTCGCTCGTGACCAAGAAGGGCGAGCCGACCGACAAGGCGCGCCAGCTCGCCAATGTCATTCGCGACGTGCTCGCCGAGGCGGTGGAAGCCGGCGGATCGACCCTGCGCGACCATGCGCAGGTGGATGGGTCTCTCGGCTATTTCCAGCATTCGTTCAGGGTCTATGACCGGGAGAACGAGCCCTGCGTCACGCCCGACTGCACCGGGACGGTCACCCGGCTCGTTCAGTCCGGCCGCTCCACCTTCTACTGCCCGGAATGCCAGAAGCGCTCCTTGCGTTAAGAAGCGATCTTGGAACCTGCATGTCCTGCAGCCCTCATCCTGAGAGGCTGGCTCATCAGGGACCGGCAGCCCTGCTCCCGTCATCACTGGCCTTGTGCCGGTGATCTCGATGGCCTGAAGCGCCGTGCTTGTCAGCATCGGGATGGCCGGCACAAGGCCGGCCATGACGAAAACTGAGGCGTGCTGGGCCCTCCTTCGAGACGCCTGCTGCGCAGGCTCCTCAGGATGAGGTTTGGGGTTGTGAGCCGCCTCCAAGACAAACGCATCGCCTCCAGATTTTCACTTGCCGGGTCATGCGCCCTCGCCTACCGGTGTCCCATCATCGAGCTGGAGATGTCACATGGCTTTTGAGACGATTCTCACGGAGACGCGCGGCAAGGTGGGGCTGATCACCCTCAACCGGCCCCAGGCCCTGAACGCCCTCAATTCCACGCTCCTGGGCGAGGCCAACCAGGCGCTCGACGCCTTCGAGGCGGACCCGAATATCGGCTGCATCGTCATCACCGGCTCGGAGAAGGCTTTTGCGGCCGGCGCCGACATCAAGGAGATGGCGGAGCTCAATTACCCGCACACCTACATGGCCGACTTCTTCTCCGGCTGGGAGAAGGTGTCGGGACGGCGCAAGCCCATGATCGCCGCGGTGGCGGGCTTTGCGCTGGGCGGCGGGTGCGAGTTCGCCATGATGTGCGACTTCATCATCGCGGCCGACAACGCCAAGTTCGGCCAGCCGGAGATCAAGCTCGGCGTGATGCCTGGCATGGGCGGCACCCAGCGCCTCACCCGTCTCATCGGCCGTGCCAAGGCCATGGAGATGTGCCTGACGGGCCGCATAATGGGCGCCGAGGAAGCCGAGCGTTCCGGCCTCGTCGCCCGCGTGGTGCCGGCAGCCGATCTCCTCAACGAGGCCCTGAAGACGGCCGACATCATCGCGTCCATGTCGCTGCCGATCGCCATGATGACCAAGGAAACCATCAACCGGGCCGACGAGGTGTCGCTGTCCGAGGGCATCCGCTTCGAGCGGCGCCTGTTCCACGCCATGTTCGCCACCGCCGACCAGAAGGAAGGCATGGCGGCTTTCGTCGGCAAGCGCACCCCTGAGTTCAAGAACGGATAATCGTGTTCGACCTCGGCTTCGACATGGTCGCGGCGCTTGCTGCGATCTCTTTTCTGGCGGGTTTCGTGGATTCCATCGCCGGAGGCGGCGGTCTTCTGACCGTGCCGGCTCTTCTGCTCGCCGGCTTCGATCCGGCGCAGGCGATCGCCACCAACAAGGTGCAGGGCTCGGTGGCGGCCGCCTCCGCCACCTACACCTTCGGCCGGAAAGGGCTGATCGAATGGGAGAGGGCCTGGGGCTTCACTCTGGTGGCTTTCTTCAGCAGCGTGGCCGGCGCGCTCTGCGTGCAGTTCCTGCCCCGCGCCGTGCTCGAGGTTCTGATCCCGGTGATGCTGATTGCCATGGCGATCTACTTCGCCCTCTCGCGCAAGATGAAGGACGAGGATGCCCATGCCCGCATGACGGCTCTCGCCTTCGGCCTTACCGCGCCCGTGGCCATCGGGTTTTATGACGGCATCTTCGGGCCGGGCGCCGGCTCCTTCTATATGCTCGCCTTCGTGACGCTGCTGGGCTATGGGGTGGTCAAGGCCACCGCCCATACCAAGCTCGTCAATTTCGCGAGCAATTTCGGCAGCCTCCTTCTCTATGCGGCGACAGGTGCGGTGGTGTGGCCTATCGGGATTGCCATGGCGGTGGCGTCCCTGCTCGGCGCCCAGGTGGGGTCGCGGCTCGCCATGAGGCTCGGCTCCCGCCTCATCCGTCCGCTCCTCGTTGTGGTGTCGAGCCTGATGGCCCTGAGGCTCCTGCTCGACCCCGCCAACCCCTGGCGTCAGGGCCTTCTGGCGCTTTTTTGACGCGCAAAGGCCTATGGTCGTTGACGTTCGCGAGCATCACGTCTATAAGCCGCCTCACATGAGCCCGCGCGTCCCGCGGGCTCTTCGGTTTCCATGCAATCAACCGATCGCTGCCGGAGCTCTCCCATGGGCTTGAGCTTGGCCATCGGGATTTTAAAAAGAACGAGGATGGGCCATGGCCAACACCGTGTCCGCCAAGAAGATGACCCGCAAGATCGCGAAGCGCACCGCGATCAACAAGTCGCGTCGCAGCCGCATGCGGACCTTCGTCCGCAAGGTTGAAGAGGCCATCGCGTCCGGCAACCAGACCGAGGCCGCAGCCGCCCTGCGCGCCGCCGAGCCGGAGATGATGCGCGCGGCCCAGAAGGGCATCGTGCACAAGAACACCGCGTCGCGGAAGGTCTCGCGCCTCGCGAGCCGCATCAAGACGCTCAGCGCCTGATCAGCAGCCCAAAAAGCTGTCTTTTCATCACGGATCAGACCCGGCCGAAAGGCCGGGTTTTTTCGTGCTCGGAGCCGGATTCTACGCCTGAATTTTATCCACACGGGAGCTTGACTTTATCCCCTCATGACAGGGTGAAGAGCCCACAGCCCAGATTCAAAATGCACATAAAAGATGAAGCGCATTCAACAGCTTAGCAGGCAAAGCATCGCGAAGCATCAGAATCACCCTCGATTCGGAGCGAATCAGTTCTGAATCAAGGTTGCGCAAAAACTCTTTTTTCGGGCCTGCGCACAGGCTGTGATGACACAGTGAATCAGTTGAAGAGTCAGCACTTTACAGCCCAGATTCAAAACCTGTGGACGAGGCTGTGAACGCAATCGGATGCTCCCGGGCGCTTGAGACTCGACGCAGCCGTATTGCACGCCCTCCGGCACCCTGTGTAAGGTCAATTTGCTTCAACGGCTCGCCGTTAAGTCAATCACTCAAAGCCTGAACTAAAGACACCATGGGCGGGGATAAGCTGTTGTTTCACTCTTTCAAGAAGCAAGCGCAGACTCGTCCTTTACCGCGAGGTCAACTTGCCAGACCTTGAGTGAAGACCAATGGGATGACAGACGACGATCATCTCCACTTAAAACCGAACAAATAATCTTTAGTACAATTGGGGGCGCCACGTTTTGAATAACCTTTGAGGCATCTGTGCCTTGGTGTTCAGAACGGGACATGCGTAGGGGTTTTCCAGCCTTAACAGGGGGGAGGCCTCGTGGAGGGACATTGATGTATCGCAGCGAAGACCATCGCACCTTTGCCGCTCCGAACGAGAACGGCATGGATGTTCCAGGCGAGCAATCGGCGTCTGAAGTCTGGACCCGGGTGAAGCGCCGCCTTCGGGCCGAACTGGGCGAGGATATCTTCGCCAGCTGGTTCGGACGCCTGGAGCTGGATTCGGTGATCGAGGGCTGCGCCTATCTGACCGTCCCCACCCGCTTCCTGAAGAGCTGGATCGAGTCCCACTACGCCGATCGCGTGCTGGCGATCTACCGCTCTGAAGCCGGTGACGTGGAGCGGGTGTCCATCGGCGTGCGCAGCACCCTCGGGCGTGATCCTGCAGCCCAGCGCCGGGTGAGCGAAGCGCCGCGTCCGTCTTCTGCTCCGTCCATGGCCATGCCGAGCATGAGTCATGAGATCAAGGCTCCGACTGCACCCTCGTCTCACGAGGAGCGCGGCGAAGGCGGCGAACTTGGCGGCGCTCCGCTCGATCCCCGCCTCACCTTCGAGAGCTTCATCGTCGGCCGCTCCAACGCGCTTGCCCATGCGGCGGCGGATCGGGTCGCTCATGCCCAGAACGGGCAGGCCATCTACAACCCGCTCTACCTTCATGCGGGCGTGGGCCTCGGCAAGACGCATCTTCTGCATGCCATCGGCCATGCGGTTCGCGCCCAGGGCCGCCGGGTGATCTATCTCACGGCCGACCGCTTCATGTACGGCTTCGTCGCCTCCCTGAAGGCGCAGACATCGCTCGCCTTCAAGGAGCGCCTGCGCGGCATCGACCTGCTCATCATCGACGACGTGCAGTTCATCCAGGGCAAGCAGATCCAGCAGGAATTCGGCCACACCCTCAACGCCCTCATCGATGCGGGCCGTCAGATCGTGATTGCCGCCGACCGTCCGCCGGCGGATCTGGAGAATCTCGACGAGCGCGTGCGCTCACGTCTCGCCGGCGGCCTCGTGGTCGAGGTCAGCGCCCTCGACGAGGCGCTGCGCACCTCGATCCTCACCACCCGCATCGAGGCCCTGAAGACGATCCATACCACCTTCGAGGTGGGGCCGAACGTGATCGCTTTCGTGGCCCGCTCCATCACGGCGAACGGCCGCGATCTCGAAGGCGCGGTGAACCGCCTGCTGGCGCACGCGACGCTCACGAACTCCGCCATCACCCTGGAGACGGCCGAGACCGCGATCCGCGATCTCGTGCGCAACCGGGAGCCCAAGCGGGTCAAGATCGAGGACATCCAGAAGCTGGTGGCCTCGCGCTACAACGTCTCCCGTTCCGACATCCTCTCGGAGCGCCGCACCGCCGCCGTGGTGAAACCGCGCCAGATCGCCATGTACCTGTCCAAGGTGCTCACCCTGCGTTCCCTGCCCGAGATCGGCCGCCGCTTCGGCGGGCGCGACCACACCACGGTGCTCCACGCCGTGCGCAAGATCGAGAAGGCTCTGGGCGAGGACCACGCGCTCTCCGACGAGGTCGAACTCCTCAAGAGGATGCTGCAGGAATAGGGCAATCGGGGCCGGAACTGTCCCGGCGTCGGGGCCATTCTGGCCACGGCCTTGCTTTCTCCGCCGACTAAAGCCAATCTTGCTGCCCTGCTTGTCCCGCTCGAGGCTGGCCTTGGGCAGGCACGAGCCAAGAATTTCACCGAAACCGGGTATCGAAGGTTATGAGAGTTACCGTTGAGCGCGCCGCTCTGCTGAAGGCGCTGGGGCATGTGCACCGCGTCGTCGAGCGCCGCAACACCATTCCGATCCTGTCCAATATCCTGCTGCGGGCCGGAGAGGGCTCCCTGCGCCTGAAGGCCACGGACCTGGACATTGAGGTGACCGAGACGATCCCGGCCGACATTACGGAGGCCGGCTCCACCACCGTCCCGGCGTACATGATCTACGACATCGTGCGGAAGCTCCCGGATGGGGCGCAGGTCTCCCTCGAGATGACGCCCGATATGGGCCAGATGCAGATCCGCTCCGGCCGCTCGCGCTTCATGCTGCAAGCCCTGCCCGAGAGCGACTTTCCGGATCTCGCCGCCGGCGATCTGCCGCACCGCTTCACGCTTGCGGCCTCCGACCTCAAGCGTCTGATCGAGAAGACGCAGTTCGCAATCTCGACGGAGGAGACGCGCTACTACCTCAACGGCATCTATCTTCATACCCTGGACGCGGGCGGCACCATTGTCATGCGCGCCGTCGCCACCGATGGCCACCGCCTCGCCCGCGTCGAGATCCCGGCACCGGGCGGCTCCGAAGGCATGCCGGGCGTCATCATTCCGCGTAAGGCCGTGGCCGAGATCGTCAAGCTCGTGGAGGACGGCTCGGAAAACATCACCATCGAGTTGTCCTCTGCCAAGGTGCGGCTGACTTTTGATGGCGTAGTGCTGACCTCTAAGCTCATCGACGGCACCTTCCCGGACTACCAGCGCGTCATTCCCGCCGGGAACGACAAGGTTCTCGTGGTCGAGCGCGCCGATTTCTCGAAGGCCGTGGACCGCGTCTCCACCATCTCGTCGGAGCGCGGCCGCGCCGTGAAGCTCGCACTTGGCGACGGGCGCCTGACGCTCACCGTCAACAACCCGGATTCGGGCAGCGCGACGGAAGAGCTCGAGGTCGATTACGATGCGGCGTCGATCGATATCGGCTTCAACGCCCGCTATCTTCTCGATATCGCGTCCCAGCTCGACGGCGACACCGCCGTGTTCAAGCTCGCCGATCCCGGCTCCCCCACGATCATCCAGGACCGCGAAGGTGCTGCGGCGCTTTACGTCCTGATGCCGATGCGGGTGTAAGGCGCTTTGGATGGCCGTCATCCCGGACGCCGCAGGCGATGCGGATTCGTTTTCAGGACCAAACTCCACGTCATCACCGGCCTTGTGCCGGTGATCTCGCTTAATGAAAATGCAGCGCACTTCTCATCGGGATGGCCGGGACAAGCCCGGCCATGACGAGCGCTGAGGCTGCATCACGACAGCACAGAACAGCGGCTCGGCCTTACCGGCGCTTGATCTTTCGCCCCCGCTCCTGAATGAAGGGGGCGCATGTCCTCCGCCCCCGTTGCCGCTTCCCGAATCGCCCGTCTGATCCTCCAGGATTTCCGCACCTATGCGAGCTTGGACCTCACCGTCTCGCGCCCGCTGGTGGCGCTGGTGGGGGAGAACGGGGCTGGCAAGACCAACGTGCTGGAGGCGATCTCGCTCTTCATGCCGGGACGGGGCCTGAGGCGCGCGGAACTCGCCGAGATGGCGCGCAACGAAGGGCCGGGCTCCTTCGCCGTGTCCGTCACCCTCGACGCGCCTTACGGCGAACACCGGCTCGGCACCGGCCTTGAGCCGCAGAGCGAGACGGCGCGGGCCTCGCGCATATGCCGCATCGACGGCATGCCGGCTTCCTCGCCGACCGCTTTCGCCGAGTACCTGCGCATCGTCTGGCTCACCCCCGATCTCGACGCGCTGTTCCGCGGACCGGCCGGCGACCGGCGGCGCTTCCTCGACAGGCTCGTGCTCGCGGTCGACGCGGAGCATGGCACCCGGGTGAATGCCCTTGAGCGGGCGCTGCGCTCGCGCAACCGCGTGCTGGAGGAGAACCCCGACGACCGCCTCTGGCTCGATGCGCTGGAGCGCGAGGTGGCGGAACTCGCCATCGCGGTCGCGGCCGCCCGCCGCGAGACCGTCGAGCGCCTCGCGGCCCTGATCCTGGAGACCCGCGAGGAGGATTCCCCCTTCCCCTTTGCCACGATGGGCTTGGAAGGCGAACTCGACACCCTGGTGGCCACCCTGCCGGCGGTCGATGCCGAGGACCGCTACCGGGCCACCTTACGGGAGTACCGGGCGCGGGACCGGGCCGCCGGGCGCACCCTCGTGGGGCCTCAGGCCTCCGACCTGCTCGTTCGCCATGGCCCCAAGAACATTCCGGCCAACACGGCCTCGACGGGCGAGCAGAAGGCGCTGCTCATCGGCCTCGTGCTCGCCCATGCGCAGCTCGTGGCCAGCATGAGCGGCATCGCGCCCTTCGTGCTGCTGGACGAGGTCGCGGCCCATCTCGACCCCCGGCGCCGGGCCGGCCTCTTCGCGGCGCTGGAATCCCTTGGTGGCCAGGTCTGGATGACGGGAGCGGACCCGAGCCTCTTCGCCGAGCTCCAGGGCCGCGCCGACGTGCTGCAGGTCTCCCCCGGCGTGATCGAACCCATCACAAGAGCTGAATAGCGCCTCAAGGCCGATCGTTCTATGCTGAGCGGCAACGACGCTCCTGTCTTCGGGTGAATCCCATGGATCTCGCAGGTCTTCTGCTCTTCTCCTCCGCCCTGTTCATCGCCGCGGCCTCGCCGGGGCCGGGCATCGCCGCCATCGTGGCGCGGGTGCTGGGGCGCGGTCCCAAAGGTGCGGTGGCCTTCAGCATCGGCGTCGCCTTGGGCGACGTGGTCTGGCTGTCTTTCGCCATCCTGGGGCTCGCCGCCCTCGCGCAGACCTTCCATGGAGTGTTCCTGGTCATCAAATATATGGGCGCGGCCTATCTCCTGTATATCGCCTACAAGCTCTGGACGGCGCCTGCGGCATGGCAGGAGGTGGAGGCGAACGTGAAGGCGGAGCATCCGGCCAAGCTGTTCATGGCCGGTCTCGCCGTGACCATGGGCAATCCAAAGGTGATGGTGTTCTACCTGGCGCTCCTGCCCACCTTCCTGGATCTCACCCGGATCACGCTCCTGGGTTTCACCGAACTCGTCCTGGCAACCCTGACGGTGCTTGGCGTGGTTTTCGCCGGCTACATCGCTCTCGCCGCCCGTGCCCGCCGGCTCTTCACCAGCCCGCGGGCGATCCGGATCCTCAACCGGACCACCGGTACCGTCATGGCAGGGGCTGCGGCTGCCGTTGCGGCGCGCTGAGCGCCATCAGCGCCTGAGGCAAAGAACCGCTTCTCAGCCCCCTGATTCGACGGTTTTTCGTGGATTTTTGGTCCCTTTTCACGCGCGCGTATGCGCGTGGGGGTGAAATTTCAACCATTCACCCCTAAATAACTGATCTGACGAATCAAAACTCGAGCGCACGCCTCACCCCTTTTGCTGCGCTCCGAAGGATCCCAAATGGCCGAACCTGCTATCAACGTGAATGCTGACGCCTATGGCGCGGAATCGATCAAGGTCCTCAAGGGCCTTGATGCGGTGCGCAAGCGGCCGGGCATGTATATCGGCGATACCGATGACGGCTCGGGCCTGCACCACATGGTCTACGAGGTGGTGGACAACGCCATCGACGAGGCTCTCGCCGGCCACGCAACGGAAGTGACCGTCACGCTCAACGCCGACGGCTCGGTGACTGTCACCGATAACGGCCGCGGCATCCCCACCGACATCCACAAGGGCGAAGGCATCTCGGCCGCCGAGGTCATCATGACCCAGCTGCACGCGGGCGGTAAGTTCGACCAGAACTCCTACAAGGTCTCCGGCGGCCTGCACGGCGTGGGCGTCTCGGTGGTGAACGCGCTCTCGAGCTGGCTCAAGCTGCGCATCTACCGCAACGGCAAGGCCCACGAGATCGAATTCCGGAACGGCAACTCGGTTGCGCCCTTGGCCGTCGTCGGTGACGCTGAAGGCAAGCGTGGCACGGAAGTGACCTTCCTGGCCTCCACCGAAACCTTCACCATGGTGGAGTACGATTACAACACCCTGGAGCACCGCCTGCGCGAGCTGGCCTTCCTGAACTCGGGCGTGCGTATCATCCTCACCGACAAGCGCCATGCGGAGCACAAGCGCGAGGAGCTGATGTACGAGGGCGGCGTCGAGGCCTTCGTGCGCTATCTCGACCGCGCCAAGACCCCGCTGATCCAGCAGCCGATCATGATCCGCTCCGAGAAGGACGGCATCGGCGTCGAGGTGGCGCTCTGGTGGAACGACTCGTACCACGAGAACGTGCTGTGCTTCACCAACAACATCCCGCAGCGGGATGGAGGCACGCATCTGGCGGGCTTCCGCGCAGCGCTCACCCGCCAGGTGAACGGCTATGCGGAATCCTCCGGCATGACGAAGAAGGAAAAGGTTTCGCTCACCGGCGACGATTGCCGCGAGGGCCTGACCGCCGTTGTGTCCGTAAAGGTGCCGGACCCGAAGTTCTCGTCGCAGACCAAGGACAAGCTCGTCTCGTCCGAGGTGCGCCCCGCCGTCGAGAACGTGGTCAACGAGGCCCTGAACAACTGGCTCGAGGAGCATCCGCAGGAGGCCCGCACGCTGATCGGCAAGGTGGTGGAAGCTGCCGCCGCCCGCGAGGCCGCCCGCAAGGCGCGCGAGCTCACCCGCCGGAAAGGGGCGCTCGACATCGCGTCGCTCCCCGGCAAGCTCGCCGACTGCCAGGAGCGCGATCCGTCGAAGTGCGAAATCCTCCTCGTCGAGGGCGACTCGGCTGGCGGATCCGCCAAGCAGGGCCGCGACCGCTCCTTCCAGGCGGTGCTGCCGCTTCGCGGAAAGATCCTCAACGTGGAGCGTGCGCGCTTCGACAAGATGCTGTCGAGCCAGGAGATCGGCACGCTGATCACCGCGCTCGGCACCGGCATCGGCCGCGAGGAGTTCAACCTCGACAAGCTGCGCTACCACCGCATCATCATCATGACGGACGCGGACGTGGACGGCTCGCACATCCGCACCCTGCTGCTCACCTTCTTCTTCCGGCAGATGCCGGAGCTGATCGAGCGCGGGCACCTCTACATCGCGCAGCCGCCGCTCTACAAGGCGACCCGCGGCAAGCAGTCGATCTACCTGAAGGACGAGCGCGCGCTGGAGGACTTCCTCATCGATGCCGGCATCGAAGGCGCATCCCTGCGGCTTGAGACCGGCGTGGAGTTCCATGGCGACCAGTTGAAGGGTCTGATCGACGAGGCCCGCCTGGTGCGGCAGGTTCTAAACAACCTGCATACGCGCTACAACCGCAAGGCCGTCGAGCAGGCGGCGATCGCCGGTGCGCTGCGTCCCGACGTTGTGGAGGATTCCGACAAGGGTCCGGCCGCTGCCGCCTACATCGCGCAGCGCCTCGACGCAATCTCGGAAGACCTGGAGCGCGGCTGGACCGGCGAGGTGCGCGAAGGCGGCTATGTCTTCTCCCGCACGGTGCGCGGCGTGACGCAGCACGCTGTTCTCGACCAGGCCCTGATCGCCAGCCAGGAGGCCAAGAAGCTCGACGAGCGCGCCACCTCCCTGCAGGATGTCTACGCCAAGCCCGCGAAGCTGGTGCGCAAGAACGACGAGATGCAGATCGACGGTCCGCTCTCGCTGTTCAATGCGGTGATCGCCTATGGCCGCAAGGGCCTGCAGCTCCAGCGCTACAAGGGCCTCGGCGAGATGACCGCCCAGCAGCTCTGGGAGACGACGCTAGACCGCGACGTGCGCTCGCTGCTGCAGGTGAAGGTGAAGGACACCACCGACGCCGACGACCTCTTCGTCAAGCTCATGGGCGACGTGGTGGAGCCCCGCCGCGAATTCATCCAGGAGAACGCCCTGTCGGTGGCGAACCTGGACGTCTGATCCTATCCCGTTACCAATCGCCAAAAAGGCGGAGCAGTCGAAAGCTGCTCCGCCTTTTCGTTTTGCGCCAAAGTGTCTCAGCAAAATTCCGCTTAAGTTTCAACGCAAATGCCGTTGCGGAAGGAATCCCTTAACGGATCTGTCCGAAAGATGTCTTGAACAAGGCAGGACAGGGTAAGGCTCGACGCCCATGATGTATGTTCGGCGGACAGCCGCGATGTTGGCCATGCGCCATCGATCGCTCCGGCAGCAGGTGACCCTGCTGGTCGGCTTCCTGTGTTTCGCCCTCGTCTGCATCGTTGCGGCCGGCGCTGCCTATATCGCGCAAAGCCGGGTTCGCGGCATTGTCATGGCCCATGAGGCGCAACAGGCGGCCGTGATCGCGACTATCCTGGACCGCGGCATGTTCGAGCGTTACCGGGAGGCCCGCAACCTCGCCGCGATGCCGGCTTTGAAGGCGATCTGGACTGGAGAGCCCGCGGGCATTCGCCAGACGCTTGAGCGGATCCAGGCCTCCTACCCGGATTATGCCTGGATCGGATACGTCACGCCTGATGGAACAGTGCAGGCCGCAACACAGGGCATGCTGGAAGGTCAATCCGTGCAGGCGCGGCCCTGGTTCCAGGACGGGCTGAAAGGCCCCGCCGTCGGTGACGTGCACGAGGCGAAACTCCTGGCCAAGCTCCTCGGTCCTGCGCCGAACAACGAGCCTTTCCGTTTCGTCGATGTGGCCGCTCCGGTTCGCGACGATGCAGGTCGTGTTGTCGGCGTGATCGGCGTCCATCTGAGCTGGACCTGGGCCGATGAGACACGCCAGTCGATCCTCGGCAGCCAATCCGATGCCAACGGACGATCGCTCTGGATTCTCTCCTCCGATGGAACGATGCTCCTCGGACCGCAGATCGGCAGCAAGCCCTTCCCGGAGGAGCAGGTGCTGTCCATGCGCCAGGCGAAGGCCGGCGCCTTCGAGGATGAAGCGGGCGCAGAGCCCATGCTCACAGGCTTTGCCGCCGGGGAAGGCTACCGGGACTATCCGGGGCTCGGCTGGATCGTCGTCTCGCGCCAGCCGGACAGCATCGCGTTCGCGGCAACACGCGGCATTGTCTGGATGATCATGGGGCTGGGCTGCGCCATCGCGGCCATCGGGCTTGTCTGCGCGCTCTACATTGCAAAAGGCGTGGTTCGTCCCCTGCAGACCATCATTGCAGCGGCCAACCGGATCGGCCGCGACCCGGCCATCACCCAGCTGCCGCGCGTCACCGGATCGCTGGAGATCGTGCAGCTCTCCTCGGCGCTGCGCTCCCTCCTGCGCAGAGCCGGCGCCGCGGAGCAGCAGGTGATCGAAACCTCGTCCCAGCATGCGAAGGACGTCTCCACGCTTCGTCACCTAGCTGAAACGGATGCACTGTCCGGGCTGCTCAACCGCCGGGGCTTCAGCCTTCTCGCCGATGACGCGTTCAGCCTCTACAGGCGCTATGAGCGCCCCCTCGCCGTGCTGATCCTCGACATCGATCTCTTCAAGAGCGTCAACGACACCTATGGCCATGTTGCCGGAGATACAGTGATCCGGTCGGTGGCAGCGGCTTTGACCAAGGCCCTTCGCACTTCCGACAAGGTGGCCCGGTTCGGCGGCGAGGAATTCGTCGTCCTCGTGCACGAGGTGGATGCGGCCGGGATCATCACCGTCGCCCAGAACCTGCGCCGGGCCGTTGAGGCGCTCACCGTCGAGCACCAGGATCATCGGATTGCCGTGACGGTGAGCGTCGGGGGCGCCATGGCCCGCCGCAGCGACGAGGACGTTCAGGAGGTGATCGAGAGAGCGGACTCAGCGCTCTACCGGGCCAAGGCTGCAGGCCGCAACCGCGTGGTCATCGATGGGATGCAGATCCAGCTTGCCATGGCCGTCGCCTGACGGGATCCTGCGAGCGTTCAGGCTTTGCATAGCCGGACGCAAATTTCAGATATCGTTGTAGGCTTTCTCCAGCTGGTCGACATCGAGCTTGACCATCTGCAGCATCGCCTCTGTGACGCGCCGCACCTTTGCGGGGTCACTGTCTTTCATCATGACGCCGAGCACCGCCGGCACGATCTGCCAGGAGACGCCGTAGCGGTCCGTCACCCAGCCGCATTGCAGCGGCGTGCCGCCATCCAACAACGTATCCCAGAGCCGGTCGACCTCTGCCTGACCGCTGCAGCTCACAAACAGCGAGATCGCCGGCGTGAACTGAAAATACGGGCCGCCGTTCAGGGCCATGTAGCTCTCGCCCGCAAGCGTGAACTCCACCAGCATCGTGTCCCCCGGCTTTCCGCCAGGGGTCTCGACCATGTAGGGCAGCACGGCATCGATGCGGGAATCCGGCAGCAGCGAGACATAGAACCGTGCTGCCTCTTCGGCTTTTCCATCGAACCACACGCAAGGGGCGATCTTCGACATGGAATGATCCTTCCGCGTGATTGGTGAGATGACCGAACGCTAGCGCAGCAGCGCTCGGATACGCGGATCGCGCAACCAGAGCCCGGCCCAGAGAGCGATGCCCAGATAGACGCCGAACAGGCTGTGGCTGAAGAGCGGGCTGCCAGCCCGCACATGAGTGGCGACCGCGCCGCCGAGATAGGCGGTGATCAGGATCGCACCCAGGAATGCCGTCCGCGGATAGGCATAGAGAAGGGTGGAGGCGATGAGCACGATGCCGAGCGCGCGCCACGTCACGGGATCCGCCGGCCAGCCAAGCGGGATCACCGTAGCGATCACCACCTGAAGCGGCACCAGTTTGATGGCGCCGTCGAACAGGAGGAAGAGAACGACGAGGCCGCTCACGGCTCGTCCGGTCCAGACAAGTCCGCTGCTCGTGGAAGCTGTCTCTGCCGTTGCTGTGTGTAGCATCGTGGTCATTCGCTTCTTCCCCTTTCCCTTTACCAGGCAGCAGCTGACGGGATGTCAGCGGCTGGCCAGCTTTTCGCTTGTCCGGTCGAGCAGTTCGGAGACCGCAGGCGTCATGGCCTCTGCAAAATCCGCCATTTCATAGATCGGGCGGATTTCGATCTCGCTCGGGCCGGGCATGGGATTGGGGCAGCGCTTCACCCACTCGACCGCCTCGGCCATGTCCTTGACCTCCCAGAGCCAATAGCCGGCAACCAGCTCACCGGTCTCGGAGAAAGGCCCATCGATGACCGTGCGGTTCGGGCCGTCGAACGCCACGCGCTTGCCTTGAGACGAAGGCTTCAGCCCCTCGCCGGCCAGCATGATGCCGGCATTGACCAGGTCCTCGTTGAACTTGCCCATGGCCTCGAGGAGCTCGGTCGAGGGCAGGATACCCGCCTCGCTGTCCTTCGTCGCCTTCACCAGAACCATCACGCGCATCGTCTTCTCTCCTGTATTCCACGCAGATCCCATCGATCTGCCGGTTTTGCCTTGGCTGGTCGGCCCTCAGGCCGATGCCATCTCGCCCATGGCTTCCTTGGCCGCCTCAAGGTCCATCCACATCACTTCCCAGATGTGACCATCCAGGTCCTCGAAGCTGCGACCATACATGAAGCCGTAATCCTGCTTCGGGCCGGGATCGATGATGCCGCCCGCTGCCTCGGCTTTGGCGAGCGTCCCATCGACGGCGTCGCGGCTGTTCGCCGACATGCAGATCAGCACCTCCGTGGTCTCTCGCGCATTCGCGATGTTCTTCGGCGTGAACTGGCGGAACTTGTCATGGGTGAGGAGCATCACGTGGATGGTCTCGGAAAAGACTATGCAGGCGGCGGTGTGGTCGGTGAACTGCTCGTTCTTCACCGCACCCAGGGCCTCGTAGAAGGCGATGGATTTCGGCAGGTCGCTGACAGGCAGGTTGATGAAGATCAGCTTGGACACGGGTCTCTCCCTCTGGTGTTTTGACATTGATTCCATGTTCAGTTATAAATAGCAACTATGAAGTTAGAAAAAATAACTGAGATGCCAAACACCCGATCCAAGCGCCACTACGAGGACGCCTGCGCAGCGGCTCACGCCCTCGACCTCGTGGGCGAGCGCTGGGCGCTTCTGGTGATGCGCGAACTCATGATGGGTCCGAAGCGCTTCAGCGACCTGCGCGAGAGCCTGCCGGGCATCAGCGCCAACGTGCTCACCCAGCGGCTGGAAGGCCTGGAAGACGCCGGGGTTCTGGTGCGTCGCAAGCTGCCGCCGCCTGCTTCCGCTCAGGTCTATGAGCTGACGGAATGGGGCTACGAGAGCGAGCCGATCTTTCAGGCGCTCGGCCGGTGGGCGGCGCGCTCACCCCAGCATGACCCGACCCTGCCGTTCAGCGCCGCATCGTTCCTGCTGTCGTTGAGAACCATGCTCGACTCCGAGCGGGCGAAAGACCTGGAGGCGCGGGTGGGCTTCCGCCTCGGCGAAGAGACGTTCTTTGCGCATCTGGCGGACGGCCGGATTGAGATCGAGCGCAGCGTTCTCGATGGCGCCGATCTGATTTTCACCGGCACGCCGCCGGTGCTGGCAGGCGCGATCTATGGCGGCCAGCCGCTGGAGGCGCTGGAGCAGGCAGGCGCCCTTCAGGTCGAGGGCGACCGCCCCCTCGCCCGGCGTTTCATCAGCCTGTTCCCCCTGCCACCAAAGGCTTCAAAGCCAGCCTAGCGCAGCGTCTCGTCGAACAAAGTGAGCAGGCGCTTCCAGTGCCGCTCGGCGCCGTGCTCGTCATGGACCCTGTTGTCGGGAACGGCCCAGCCATGGGCCATGCCGATATAGTTCTCGATGATGTGGTCGATCTCGGCCCGGCGCAGGGCCTCCGCCAGGCGCGCCGACTGCTCGGGCGGGAAGCTGTCGTCGATACCCGCACTGCCCACATAGACCCGGCCTCGAATCGTTCCCACGTTCAGGTGCGGACTGTCGGGATCATCGTTTGCGAGGCGCCCCCCATGGAAGCTCGCCGCGGCGGCGATGCGCTCCGGATAGGCCGCCGCCGCGTTGATGGCGCGGCTGCCGCCCATGCAATAGCCGACGGTGCCGATCCGGCCTGTGGCTCCCGCTTGGGTGAGTGCTTCAAGGAAGGCTGCGCTGTCGCGCCGGGTCATATCCTGGCTCGTGTCGGCGATCATGCTCCGCAGCCTGGTGCGGGTGGACTCCTCACTGAAGGCCGTCTTGGCATCGAAGGGGCCGTAGTCGCCATAGCGGTAGAAGAGATCGGGCAGCAGAACCGCATAGCCTTCATCCGCCAGGCGCTCGGCCATGGCGTCGAGCGCGGGACGCGGCCCGAAGGCATCCATGTAGAGGATTACGCCGGGCACCTCCGCGGCCGGCCGATGGCTTGGCTGGAACAGACCGGCCTTGGCGGTTCCGTCCTGGGTCTTGATCAGAATCTCCTGCTTGGCCATGTCCCGTCTCCCCATCATGCCTGCCGCGGAACCGCTGCCTGACGCACGCGTTCCCTGCCCTCTCCTATGACCGCATGGGAGCACTATCTCAAATCCGGCAGTGCCGGCAGGCTTTTCTTACCAAGGCAATCACATGACTGCGTCGTCGAAGCTGGGTCGGGACCAGCCGCTCGTTCTCGTGCTCGGCGGCGGCAACGCGCTGGGCTCCTATCTCGCAGGCGCCTACGAACACCTGCAGCAGCGCAAGATCGAGCCGCAATGGATCGTCGGCGGGTCCATCGGGGCGGTCACAGGGGCGATCATTGCCGGCAATGCGCCCGAGGATCGGCTGCCGCGACTCAAGGCGTTCTGGGACGAGGCAATGATCAGCACGCCGGGCCTGCTCGGGCGCGGCACGAAGATCCGGCACACCTACAACGAGCTGCACACGATCACGGCACTCCTGTTCGGACGGCCCGGCCTGTTCGGGCACCGTTTCCCGGGCATGCTGTCCATGCTGCCCTGGATGCCGAGCGATGTGGCGCTCTACGACCACCGGCCTCTTCAGCAGACGCTGGAGCGGCTTGTCGATTTCGACCGGCTGAACCGGGCCGACATCCGCCTGACCATCGGCTGCGTGGATCTTGAGACCGGCGAGGATGTTCTCTTCGACAACACCCGTGACAGGCTGAACCCTGAGCACTTCCTGGCGAGCTCCGCCATCACGCCGATCTTCCCGCCGGTGGACATCGACGGGCGCCTCCTCTGCGATCCGGGCTACACCAACAACCTGCCCATCGAGGTGCCCTTCGCGGAACCGCCTCGGGAGGACTTCACCTGCCTTGCCGTCGAGCTGTTCAGCCTTCACGCCACGCGTCCGGCCTCGCTCGAATCGGCCGCGGAACGGGTCAACGACATGATCTTCGCAAGCCCCACGCACCGGGCCCTCAAAGGGCTCAAGCGGGAATATGCCCTGCGTGAACAGTTGGAAGCGGACGGCCCCCAGGCCACGCTGCTGCACATGGCCTATTTTGCGGGAAGCGACGAGCGGGCCGGCAAGACCTTCGACTACTCACCGTCCTCGATCCGCGACCGCTGGGCCGCCGGACAGCGCGATATGGAAAAGAGCCTCGCGCTCCTCGATAACGCTCCCACCGAGCGGCACCGCTTGCGCTATCTTGCCCTCATTCCGGAGCAGGAGGCGGCTTCGGCGGAAGCCGGAGCCACGGCGGCCCGCGCCTGAACGGTCAAGGGCCGCCAGCGAGCGACCCCACCACCGCCATGGTGAGTTCGTCGAGATTGACCTGGCCTTCGATGGTGATCGTCTCGGCATCGCCGGTCCGGACGCGCAGGCCCTGCTGGCCGGCCTCCGACTGGCGCTTCAGCTCCGCCACGATGGCTTCGCGCACCTGATCCTCGATGTTCATCGCTGTCTCCGTTCGAATGACACCAACCGGGTGTCGAACGTCGGCGCGGACAGGCCTGTTCCGCATCGATTGCCGGGTGCTCAGGCTGACGACGTGCCCGCCTTGAGGGTTCGAAACGCCTCGGCCTCCATGGTGCCGCGCTCGTTGTTGCAGGCGGAACAGGCCAGGACGAGGTTGTCGCGGGTGAGCAGGCCACCGAGGGATCTCGGATGCACATGGTCGAGTGTCGCGAGATCCGGGGCGCGTTTCACGCCGGGCCCGGGACGGCGCGCGGCGATTCCGCAATAGACGCAGCGCCCTCCATCGCGGGCATAGACATCCTCGAAGAGCTTGATGCGCTGCGCGGCTTTCATGGGGCTGGAATGCTCTTCGTTGCGTTGCAATTGTCGTGTGGAACCACAGGCAAGGCAGGTGGTTGCTCCTGCACTCACAGGAGCAGCCACCATGGTAGACACCCGCCGCAGGAACCGGAACCCCTTCGACGACGACAACGGCTACGGTGACGTGCCCCAGGGTGCCGTGGGTTTCCGCGGCGAGGGCCGGGAATATCCCGGCGGCTACGGCAGCGATGCCAACGAATTTTCCGGAGGCGTGATCGATGATGGGCGAGGCGGCCCGCGCGACGACGAGGGCTTCGATCCGGGCTACAGCCGACCGCGTTCCGGCTACGGCGCCTTCGGCGACCGTGATCCGAATGACGCCGATGTGCGCACCGGTCGGGATGACGGTCGACCCGGCGCGGGCCAGCATCGTGGCCGCGGTCCCAAGGGCTACCGTCGGTCGGACGAACGCATTCATGAGGATGTATGCGAGCGCCTGACGGAGGATCCCTTGATCGATGCCTCGAACATCGAGGTTGTCGTGAAAGATGGCGAGATCACCCTCAGCGGCACCGTCACGAGCCGCGGCCTCAAGCGCCGCGCCGAGGATCTGGCGGAGCTCGCCTCAGGCGTCTCGCACGTCCAGAACAATCTTCGCGTTCAGGGTGTGTGAGAATTTTGCGACGAGAGATCGGGCGTTGCTTTTGACTCCGCGTCCACAGGTGTCATTCCCGGCCGTAGCGGAGGGGAAGGGAATCCATAGGGCTGGGGGTGAACATGGATCCCCTTCCCTCGCCTGCGGCTTGGCCTGAGGATGACAAGGCGACATCCTTCAAGACGCAAGCGGCGAGTTGTCGTAGCGGTGCAGCAGGTCCTCGACGTCGCGATAGACCGCGATGCAGCCAGCGTCCCTGAGGGCCTGCTCCGTGAAGCCGCCGGACAAGACCCCGATGGATTTCATCCGCGCCTTGCGCGCAGCCTCCGCGTCATAGGGCGTGTCGCCGATCACAACGGCCTCGTCCGGCATCAGCGGCGCAAGCTTCGCGAGCGCAGCCTCAAAGATATCCGGAAAGGGCTTCGAGCGCTCCGCATCGTCCGATGATGTCGCCGAGTCGATGAGGTCGGCGATGCCTGCGATCCTCTTGTACGTCTCGACCTCATCCGCGTTGCCCGACGATGCCAGCACCGCTTTCTGCCCTGCTGCGCGGACGCGTTCAAACAGTTCGCGGACACCGGGAAAAGCATGCGCTCGGTGCAGGTATTCGCGTTTGAAGAGATCAGAGCGAAAATCCTTGATCGTGTCGCCCCGCTTCTCGATCACCTCAGGCGGCAGAAGCCCATGCAAAATCTGATCGCCGCCCTTGCCGATCTGTGAGCGCAGATCGGGAAAAGCGATTTCGTGGCCGAAATGCCTAAGGGCTTTCACCCAGGCTTCGGCGTGAAGGTCGACGGTATCAATGAGCGTGCCGTCGATGTCGAAGATAGCTGCTTTGATCATGCGAAATCTGCTCCGATCCGTTGCCTTCAACCATGCCTGAGCTTGAAGAACAGGATCGTGCCTGCAAGCATGAGCGTGACGCCGTTGGCGGCGATGATGGGGATCTCACCCTTCAGGAAGCCATAGGTGAGCCAAAGGGCGAGGCCCGTGATCAGCACCAGGAACATCTTGAGTGAAATGTCTTTCGTCGAGCGCGTCCGCCAGACCCTGACCACCTGCGGGATATAGGCACCCGTGGTGCAGAGCGCGGCCGCATAGCCGGTATAGTCCATGAGAGACATGGAGAGGCACCCTTGCGTTGAGAGGCCTCTAACGTCACGGCCATGGCGATGTTCCTGCGCCATTCCGTCCCGGCTCATGCGCCGGAGGAACAGCGGAGCCCGCTCCCGCGTTGGCGCGACCTGAAGCGAGGCGCGACATTCATGACCGGCAGCACAGACCACACATCGGGCAGACTTGGGTCACGCCCTGAGCAGATTGCAGCGCCTCCCTCGGCAACGCTCGGACGGCACCCCATGGGCCTGGGCGGTCAACGCGACGGCGCCTTACTGGTGCCGGGCGGGCTCGATCCGGCAGAGCCCGCCCCGCTGATCGTGGCGCTTCATGGGGCCGGCGGCATCGCCACGCACATTCTCGATCTCGTAGCCGCGCAGGCGGAGCGGCATGGCATCATCGTGCTCGCACCCGAGTCGCGGGGCCCCACGTGGGATGTGATCAGGGGCGGCTACGGTCCCGATGTCGCGTTCATCGACCGGGCGCTGACGAAGATCTTCGGGCTTCATCCCATCGATCCTGCCCGCATTGCAGTGTCTGGGTTCTCGGATGGCGCCTCCTACGCCCTGTCGCTCGGCGTCATCAACGGGGATCTGTTCGACCACATCCTCGCCTTCTCGCCGGGCTTCCTGGTGCCGACGACGACGGCCGACACGCCACGGATCTTCATCTCCCATGGCATCCACGACGAGGTGCTGCCCATCGATCCCTGCAGCCGCAGGATCGTGCCGGCGCTTCGTCGGGCAGGCTACGACGTGGACTACCATGAGTTCGACGGTGGGCATGTCGTCCCGCCCAACATGGTCGAGCGTGGGGTGGCGCGCTTGCTTGGCTGACACTCCCCTGCACATTCCGCCCGAATGGGCTGCGGCGGCAGAGCATGTCCGCCACAGCGTCCATCGGATCATCGTGCTCGGCGCCCGCGACACGGGCAAGAGCACGTTCTGCCGATATCTCACGGAGATGTCGTTGCGATCCGGACGCAGCACGGCCCTCCTCGATACAGATGTGGGCCAGAAAACGATCGGTCCGCCGGCCTGTGTCACCATGAGCGACGCACGGGGCCTATCCCTGGCCTTCGTCGGCACGACCAATCCCGTTCCTGGCTGGCAGCACCTCATCCGGGGCATGCGCGCGCTCGTGCAGAGAACCGACGCGGATCTTCTGGTCGTCAACACCAGCGGGCTTGTCGCAGGGCCGGGCCTGCGCCTCAAGGCAGGGAAGATCGATGAACTTCAGCCGGGTCTGCTGATCACCCTCGGAGAGAATCCGGCTCTTGCGGCAATCGCAGACGGGAGACGGCCTCTGCCGGTGCTCCGCCTGCCATCCTCCCCCATGGCCCGGCGCAAGACGGATGGGGAGCGCCGCGCCGTGCGTCGGGAGGCATTCCGAAGCTATTTCGCGGGCGACGCCATTCTTCGTCTCGAACGGGCGATGATCCAGGAGGCGGATGCACATGCTCCTCTTCCAGCCGGTCTGCTGGTGGGATTATCCGACCGAGACGGCAGCGACATCGGCATGGGCCTGCTGAAAGGTGCCGCCGACGATACCATTGATGTGCTGGCGCCGGTTGCCCCAGAAAAGATCACCCGGATTGCCCTGGGCCTGCTGTGCCTTGACGACAAGTTCACTGAGAAATCCGCCCCTCACGGCACCTCGGGCTGAGGCATCGGATGAATGGCCGGCCTGTCCGGCTCAGGCGGCTGTTCCGGCAGGGACGAGGGAACGCCGGGCGGGGCCGATGGCGCAGGCGTCTCCGGCGGGATCGGCATGACGGGCACGGGCTCCGTCGGTGGCGGCTTGGGATAGAACTCGTCCGGCTGCGGACGGCTGCTGACACGGTGTAGGGCCAAGACGCTCTCCCTGGATCTGCTCCTGACAACCGTTCAGCTCGGACAAAAGTTCTCCCGCGGCCCCGGACCAAACCCGCATGATCGGTCAGACTTGCGAAACCATAGGCAAGTCCTTGGCTTGACCTTACGTCCATTTGAGGCCACGACGGCTGGGTGGAACAACGAGCCGGAAGAATCATGCGCACAGCCCGATCCCTTGCCTTCCTCGCCTTCCTCGTCAGCGGGTCGACCCTGGCTCAGGCGGCCGACCCCGTGTTCTCGCCTGAACCCATCCAGAGCTCCTCGGGCTGGATCGTCACCGTCAAGGGCAACCTGCGGGTGGGGCCGTCCTATCCCGGTTCGGACGATTTCAGCTTCATCGGCTATCCGTCCTTGAGCTTCCGCCGCGCGGGAACGGTCGAGCGCTTCAGCGCTCCTGACGACGGCCTGAGCTTCTCGTTGCTCGACGACTCGGCCTTTCGCGTCGGTGTGGTCGGCCGCTTCGTGGGCGGGCGCTATTACGAGGATAACCGGGAGCTCGTCGGCCTCGACAAGATCGACTGGGCGGTGGAGCCCGGCGTGTTCGTGGAATACTGGCCCCTGGAGTTCCTGCGCGCCCGCGCCGAGATCCGGCGCGGCTTCGGCGGGCATGAAGGCTTCGTGGCCGATTTCGGCCTCGACGCGGTGCATCGCTTCGGCGCCGTGACCCTGTCGCTGGGCCCGAGGCTCTCCGTGGGCGACAGCGAATTCACCCGCACCTATTTCGGCGTGACCACCGAGGAGGCGGCGCTCAACGGCCAGGTGGCGGCCTACCGTCCTTCCGGCGGCATCACCTCGGTGGGCGCGACCGGCGCGGTCAGCTACGACTGGTCGCCGCAATGGTCGACCACCGCCTTCGTCACCTACAAGCATCTCGTGAGCGACGCCGCCGACAGCCCCATCGTCGAGCGCTTCGGCTCCGAGCATCAGGTCGGCCTGGGGCTCACCGTGTCCTATTCCTTCGGCTATACGCCCTGATAGGAGCCATCGGCGCCTAAACAAAAGAGCCGCCCTAGGGCGGCTCTTTTGTTTTCAGGAACGTGACTGCGCTCAGGCCGCGAGGCTCTTGCTCGTCGCAGCATCTTCTCCGCGATAGATGCAGCCTTCCTGCGAGCCGGACATGCCGCGCTTGAGCTCCACTTCCTCAAGACCGGGGAAGCGTTCCTTCACCAGCTTCCAAACATACTTGGTGATGTTCTCCAGCGAGGCGACGCCGATGGCGGGATTGAGATCAAGGTTGCCGTGATCGAGGCCCGACCCATGCTTGCCTTTGATCTCCTCGATGTAGTTCTCGACGTCATAGAGGTTGACCGGCCAGCCATAGACCTCGTCGGCGGGCCCGCCGAAGGTCAGCTTGACGATGAAGGTGTGCCCATGGAGCCCGGAATAGGGAGCTACCGAGTGAGCGGCGTCGAACGTGAACTCGCAATAGGTCTTCATTGCCCCTGCTCCCACAACAATCGTCAAAATCGCCCGTCGGCTGACGCTTCGACAGGTGATCCTGCGTAACATAGGTGGTCGGGATCGGAAAAGAGCGCAGAGGTATTTTCTCTTACTGCCGCACGGCCATGCGGCATTTGGCTCTGCGGGGCAGCCGGAGGCTTATCCTTCACGCCAGAAGCGGTAGAGCCCTGCAATGTCCGAGCTGCACATGAACGGGATCGCCTCCCTGATGCGCTCGAGCGGCCAGTCCCACCAGGCCATCTCCAGCAGCATGGCGATCTCCTCGTCGGAGAAGCGCTTGCGGACGGGTCGCGCGGTATTGCCGGCCACGATGGTGTAGGGCTCCACGTCGCGGGTCACGACGGCCCGGCTCGCGACCACCGCGCCATGGCCGATCCGAACCCCCGGCATGATCATCGCTTCCGTGCCGATCCAAACATCGCTGCCCACCACCGTATCGCCCGCAGGCAGGAACGGGTCCTGCGGCTCTCCGAAAGCGCCATCCTTGTTCATGTAGAAGAATGGAAAGGTCGAGATCCAATCCCGGCGATGGCCCTGGTTGCCATGCATCATGAATGTCGCGCCGGTTGCGATGGAGCAGAAGCTGCCGATGATGAGCTTGTCGGCCTCAGGCTCGTCGGAGATCAGGTAGCGCGCGCAATCGTTGAAGGAATGCCCATGATAATATCCCGAGTAGTAGCTGTACCGCCCAACGACGATGTGCGGGTTGGTGACCTGCTCCGACAAGGGAATGCCCTGCAGGGCGCTCTCGAAGATGTTTTTCATGGAATTCTTCTTATGGGAGATCACCAGGCAACGCCAAGCTGGTGCACAGACCGGTTTGCCGGGCGACCTTCAGGCCACGCGGGCCTTCTGCCTGAGGGCTTCGAGGGTATGCACCAGGTCCCGTGCCGGCCTCGGGCGGCCAAAATAGTAGCCTTGCGCATCGGTGCAGCCGGCCGCCTGGATCTGGCGCAGCTGCTCCTCCGTCTCGATGCCTTCGGCCACGGTCGGCATGCCGAGGCTGCTGCCCAGATTGGCCACGGATTGCACGATGGCGAGACAATCCGACCGCTGGGACATTTCCCGCACGAAGGACTGGTCGATCTTGATCTTGTCGAAGGGGAAGCTGCGCAGGTAGCTCAGCGATGAGTAGCCGGTGCCGAAATCGTCCATGGCGATGCGCACGCCGAGGCGGCGCAGCTCGTGCAGCATCGAAACGGTCGCCTCGTTGTCCTGCAGCAGCACCGATTCGGTGATCTCCAGCTCCAGCCGGTTGGGAGCGAGACCCGACGCTGCCAGGGCGCGGCTGACGCTCTGCACCAAGCCTCGATTCCGGAACTGCACCGGCGAAAGGTTGACAGCTACATGGATGCTGCGGGGCCATTTCGCGGCTTCCTTGCAAGCCTGCTCGAGAATCCAGTCGCCAAGGGGCACGATGAGGCCCGTATCCTCGATGACCGGGATGAATTCGGCCGGCGGGACGAGCCCGCGCTCCGGATGGTGCCAGCGCAGGAGAGCCTCGTAACCGCTAATCTCGTTGTCGTTGATGTTGATCTGCGGCTGGTAGAACAGCTCGAACTCACCATTTGTCGCGGCTTTGCGCAGATCGACCTCGAGCGCGCGCCGCGCCTGAAGTTGAACATCCATATGCGGCTCGAAGAAGCGGAACGTGCCCCGCCCGTCGGCCTTGGCGTGGTACAGGGCCATGTCGGCGTGTTTCAGGATCTGGCTCGGGGTGACATGTCCCTGAGGCAGCGCGATGCCGATGCTGGTGCCGATGAAGATTTCCTGGCCGTTCACGGTGAAAGGCGCCCGCAGGGCCTCGACGATCTTCGACGCCAGAGCAGCGCTTTCGCCGGCTCTGCGAATTCCGGTCTGGAGGATCGCGAACTCGTCGCCACCGAACCGGGAGATCAGATTACGGACTTGGCCCTCACTCGCGGGAATGCAGGTCCGGAGGCGTTCGGCCACAGCCTTGAGCAACTCGTCGCCCGTCTCGTGACCGAAGGAATCGTTGACGTCCTTGAAATGATCGAGATCCAGATAGGACACCGCGATCGTGCGGCCGTTCGGTTTGAGACCGGCCAGCGCATACTCCAGCTGGTTGCGGAGCACGACACGGTTGGGCAGACCTGTGAGGGCATCCTGGTGCGCCAGGACATGCAGTTCCTGATGAGCCCGCCCCAGCAGCCGGTTGTGCCTGTCGAGAAGAACGATCAGCGCAATCCCGATCAGAACGAGGCTGGCCGCGATGCCGGAGAAGAGCCAATGCAGACGGATCAGCTCCTGCTGATCCTTCTGAACAGTCTCAGACCCATAGATGAGCGCGGTCGATGCGATCTGAGCCAGAGTGCCGTTGAACGGCCTCAGGCCGTCGATCACCTTCTGGACATTGCCCGGCTGCTCCAGGTTCTGGATAAGTGGGTCCATGCCCTTGAGCGCCAATTCGAGCCGCCGCAGCATGGCCTGATGATCAGGATCCCGCTGAAGCAGAGCATGGAATTCTCCCTCGTTCATCTGCTTCACCCGGCCGGCGAGGATATCGTAGCGAAGCGCCACCTCATCCTTGTCGACGCCGCTTCCAGGTCTCTCGAATTCAGAGAGGCGTTGCTCCAGCCGGATGAACTCGGATGAGGCCTGACTGGCTTCCCAGGCGGGATTGTAGACGGCGATCTGCCGCAGCGCACCCTGGCGCTGGACGACCAGCACCGAGATGTAGATGGCGGCGATCAGGAACCCCCCAATCACGAGGGCGATCACCGTTTTGAATGTGCGCAGCGACAATGGGAGGCCTCCGCCCCTGCCTAACCTCGGCTACCGGACATCGATCTTGGCAACCTGCCAAGCCGACCGTGCATAATAGGTCTGGCTCCTCAGGTCCGGGCTGCTGTCATAGGGATAGATGACGAACAGCGGCCCCTTGTCGCGCACGGACATGTATTCGCCGTTGCGTTTGATGGCGAGGATCACGTTGAACTTCGCGAAATCCTCGATCGGGATCTCGGTGGTGTAGTCGTTCAGCGCAGCCACGACGACCCGCTGCCCGGAAGCGCCGACCTGCTTCATCAGCTTGTCGAGCGGGACACCTTCGAACCTGACCCTGCCTTCATGCCAAGGCGTCGTCGTCTCGACCGTCGCCAAGCCCATGGACTCCAGCATCCTCCGATCGAACTGTGCCGTGTTGTCCTTGTTGGTCACGGAGATCTTGCCCGAGATCGTCAGGATGGGCTTCTCACTAGGCATGGCCAGCGATGCCGCGTATGCGGCGCCCACAAAGGCAGTCAGCGCAAGCAGCGCTACCACCAAGCCGGTCTTCACCTTGGCGCGAAACATGGAGATCCCCTACACAGGCAGTAATGAAAACACTTGAACCAATGAACTTAAGCAAATTCTTACATAACTCTACAGAGGAAGCAAAAAAGCCAATACAACAATGTTACAATTGATAAATTCTTACTTCCGGGAAGCTTGACCCTCTACACGGATCCTCGGCTGATCGCTTGAGACGCAATGCCGCAAAAGGCGGTTGCCATCCTCAAAAGAAGAGCCGCCCTGAGGAAGAAGGGCGACTCGCAGTATTCGACGGAACCAATGAAACAAGACACTAGAGAGGCTTGAGACCTGCCTCGATTTCGGCCCGGCGCGGCTCCAGGAAGGGCGGCAGGGCAAGGCGTTCTCCGAGCTTGTCCATGGGCTCGTCGGTGGCGAAGCCCGGTCCGTCGGTGGCGATCTCAAACAGGATGCCGTTCGGCTCGCGGAAATAGAGGCTGCGGAAGTAATAGCGATCCACGGGACCGCTCGACGGCGCCCGCAACGATTGCAGGCGCTCCCAGCATTCCTGGTAGGTTTGCTCATTCGGTGTGCGGAAGGCTACGTGGTGTACGCCGCCCGCGCCCTGACGAGCCGGCGCTAGGCCCGGCTCCACAGCCACGTGCAGCTCCGCGCCGGCGCCGCCCTCACCCATGGCAAACACATGCACCGGCGTGTCGCCGACGCGATACTCCCGGACTGCCCGCATATCCATGGCGTCGGTCAGGACACGGGCCGTGCGCTCCAGCTTCGGCACGCTGATCCGGATCGGGCCGAGGCCGCGGATCTGGTGCTCGGCCGGCACGGGGCTGCGCTCCCACGGATGCGCCTCCCCCTGCCCGCCATCGTCGACGAGGCTCAGGCGCTGGCCTTCGAAATCCTCGAAGTCGAGGGAGAGGCGGCCGTCGCGCTCGACGATCTCGTCGCTGCGCACGTTGAGGCTGTCGAAGCGGTCCTTCCACCATTGCAGGGACTTCTCGCCGTTCACCCGCATGGCCGTCTGCGAAATGCTGTGAGTGCCGCGCCGCTCGCGGTCCACCGGCCAGTCGAAGAAGGTGATGTCCGTGCCGGGTGACGCCTTCGCATCCGCATAGAACAGGTGGTAGGCGCTCACGTCGTCCTGGTTGACCGACTTTTTCACGAGCCGCAGGCCCAGCGTCTGGGTGTAGAAGGCATGATTGCGGCGCGCATCCGCCGTGACAGCGGTCAGATGATGAATTCCGGTCAGCTTCATGGCGCTCTCCATTCCTGAGAGACGTAGATAAGCCGGCCTTCCCGCCGCGACGAGTGCTCAATAGCCAAGCTAACTTTGCTTGGATGCAAGCATGAACATCGGGCGTGCGGCTGCTGAAGGCCTGGAATTCACCTGACACGTCATGGCCGGGCTTGTCCCGGCCATCTCGATGGTGTGAGGCTCAACGTTTCATCCAATAGGGATCACCGGCACAAGGCCGGTGATGACGAAGGGAGTGTTCAAGCCGCCTTTGCCCGCAGGTCGTCCGGCGTGACATCGTCCGGAATAGGGCAGCGATAGGCGCGGCCGCCGGTGCGCTCCTGCAACTCCGCCTTGGCGCGGGCGACGAGATCAGGGTTGCGCAAGCAATCGGCGGCGGTGGCCGCCATGGCCTTGGCGGCGAGCACCATGCCCTTGTGCGCGGCAGGCAGGTTTCCTTGCGTGACGAGCTGCCATGTGTGGAACGGCGTGCCGATGGCAAAGCACGCCGTGTGGCACTGCACGGTGGGCACGATCCAGCTGACGTCGCCCACATCGGTGGTGCCCATCATCACCTCCTCACGGGTCGGCATCGGGAGAACGCCGTCGTGCAGCACCTTGGTCTTGAGCGACAGGTCATGCGGCTTCACGCTCGCAAGGATCTCCTCTTCGGTGAGGGCCGATGTCTGGAGCTTTTCCGCGAAGGCGAAGTCGGACTCGTCGAACGCGGGCGGGCCGAGGCGGCGCATGTTCTCGTACATGGCCTCCTGCAGCGCCCTGTTCGGCACAACGTTCGACGTCGCGTCCGTGATCTGCACGGACACGGAAGTCTCCGTCATCAGCGCCGCGCCCTCAGCGATCTTCTTCACGCGCTCGAACAGGCGCTCCGCGTCGGGCAGATGCGGCGAGCGCACGAGGTAGAGCGATTCCGCATAAGCCTGCACCACGTTAGGCGCATCGCCGCCGGTGTTGGTGATGGCGTAATGCACCCGGGCATCGGAGGGCATGTGCTCGCGCATGTAGTTCACGCCCACATTCATGAGCTCCACCGCATCGAGCGCCGAACGGCCCACATGGGGCGAGGCGGCCGCGTGCGCGGCCCGACCCCTGAAGCGGAAATAGGCTTGGATGCAGGCGAGCGACGAAGTGGTCGAGACCTCGTTGATCACGTTCGGGTGCCAGCAGAAGGCGGCATCGAGATCGTCGAACAGGCCGGCGCGGGCCATGAAGGTTTTGCCAGACCCACTCTCCTCCGCCGGGCAGCCGTAATAACGCACGGTGCCGGCGATGCCTTCCGCTTGAAGCGCATCCTTCAACGCGACGGCGGCGAGCGCGGATCCCGCGCCCAGCAGGTTGTGACCGCAGCCGTGGCCCGGCGCGCCCCTCACCGTCGGCTTGTGCTCGGCGAGGCTGGAGACCTGCGCCAGATCGGGCAGCGCATCGAATTCGCCGAGGATTCCGACGACGGGACCCCCGGAGCCCCATTCGGCCACGAAGGCCGTGGCCATGCCGCCTACATTCGGCGTGATGCTGAAGCCCTCGCGCTCCAGGATAGTGATCTGCTCCGCCACCGACCGGTGCTCCTCGAAGGCAAGCTCCGGCGTGGCCCAGATGCGGTCGCTCAAGGCGCAGTAATCCTCGGCCTTGGCGTCGACGTGGCGGGCGATGACATCGAGGCTCAGGCGGTCGTTATGCATGATGGATCAAATCTCAGGATGGGTGGAATGGCGCGAAGATTACCCGTGATCGTGTCAGGGTGAAAGGGAGGGGTTGCAAGCGGTGCTTCCCTCCCCCTTGCGGGGAGGGGTAGAGGGTGGGGGTCGCAAAGTCGAGGCGCAGCGCTTCGCAATGAATGCGCGAGGCTGCTACAGCGCCCGAATCAACAATCCTCTACCCAGTCGAACCACCCCACCCCTGCCCCTCCCCGCAAGGGGAGGGAAGAGGCTGCGCTCCACTTTCAGACCGTCTCGTCCTTGCTCTCCCGGCGCGGCGCGAGGAACCCGCCGGACTGGCGCGACCAGAGGCCGGCATAGAGGCCGCCGTTCTCCAGAAGCTCCGCGTGTGTGCCCTCCTCGACGATCCGCGCCTCGTCCATGACGATCAGGCGATCCATCAGCTGCAGGGTCGAGAGGCGGTGCGCGATGGCGATCACCGTCTTGCCCTCCATCAGCGTCGCAAGCGATTCCTGGATTGCCGCCTCGACCTCGGAATCGAGCGCCGAGGTGGCTTCGTCCAGCACCAGGATCGGCGCGTCCTTCAATATCACGCGGGCGATCGCAATGCGCTGGCGCTGACCGCCGGAGAGCTTGACGCCGCGCTCGCCTACATGGGCGTCGAAGCCGCGCCGCCCGCGCCCGTCGACGAGGCGCTCGATGAAGTCGGTGGCGTGAGCCTGGCGCGCGGCCTCGCGCATCGCCTCCTCGCTGGCGTCAGGCCGCCCATAGAGGATGTTCTCGCGGATCGAGCGGTGCAGCAGCGACGTGTCCTGCGTCACCACGGAGATCCGCGCGCGCAGGCTTTCCTCCTGCGTATCGGCGATGTCCTGCCCATCGACGAGGATGCGGCCGCCCTGAGGCTCGAAGAAGCGCAGCAGCAGGTTGACCAGCGTGGTCTTGCCGACGCCGGAGCGGCCCACGAGTCCGATCTTCTCGCCGGGCCTTAAGGTGAGATCGAGCCGGTCGATCACCGTGTCGCCCTCGCCGTAGGAGAAGCTGACATTCTCGAAACGGATTTCTCCCCGCGTCACCGCAAGCGGCCTCGCATTCGGCTTGTCCTGCATGGTGAGCGGGCGCGAGATCGTCTTCATACCCTCCTGTACCGTGCCGACATTCTCGAAGATGCCCATGACCTCGAAGGCCACCCAGCCGGACATGGAGACGATCTGCGTGGAGAGCAGCAGCGCCGTGGTCATGGTGCCGGCATCGATACGGTTGGCGCTGAACAGCCACACGGCCACGGCCCCGGTGGCGACCAGGAAGATCGCGTTCAGAATGGTCAGCCCCGCCACGTAGAGCGTGTTGATCCGCTGCTGGCTCATGAAGGCGTCGTTGAGCCGGCTGTAGCCCTCGCTGATGTACTCGTCCTCGTCCTTGCGGCGCCCGAACAGCTTCACCGTCATGATGTTGGTGAAGCTGTCCACCACTTTGCCGGTGACGGCGGATCGCGCCTCGCTTGACAGGCGCGAGCGCTTCTGGATGCGCGGCACGGAAACGCCGAGCAGCGTGGCATAGAGCACGAACCATCCGGCCATAGGGAGGGCGAGGCGCCAGTCCTGCGTGCCGAGAAGACCGATGGAGGCCGCGCCGAAGATCAGGATCTGCCAGACCGCGCGGGCGACGGAGAGAACCGTCTCGCGCAAGGGACGGCCCGTCTGCAGCACCCGGTTGGCGATGCGCCCGGCAAAATCCTCCTGGAAGAAGCCGAGAGGCTGGCGCACCACGTGCCAGTAGTTCTGCCAATGCACCATGGTGGTGAAGGAGACGGCGAGCGAATGGTTGACCAGCAGCCGGAACAGGATCGTCCCCACCGGCCGCACCACCAGGATGATGGCCGCCATGGCGATCAGCAGCGGCCCGGCCTCGTCGAAGATGCCTTCCGGCGAGGTGGTCGAGAGGGCATTGACGAGGCGCCCGATGAGCCAGGGGATCAGCGCCTCAAACACGGCGAGCACGAAGCCCAGCGCGAAGAGGGCGATGAACAGCCCCTTCGCCTGCCGGATGAAGTGCCAGTAGAAGCCCCAGAGCGTGTCCGGCGGCGATTCCTCCGGCGGCTTCTTCCTGAAATCGATGCGGGTCTCGAAAAAGCGGAACATCAGGGCCTGCATGGGTTTCGACCCGAATCAACGGGCCAGCGGCCGATATAATGCAACACTCTTTGGCTTGAGGGTGGCAGTCGCGGTGAATTGAAGAGCTGTCTCGCGGCAAACGGGTGCCGAGTCGCAAAAAGTCCTAAAATTCAGCAGGCCAGCCCCGAGGGCCCGATGAACCCCAGGGTCAGCGGTCCAGCCAAGGAGAGAGACGGTCGCGCCAGTAGCGCTGATGTTGATCCAAATCCTGCAGGGTATCGTCCGGAACAAGGCCGATATCGTGCAACTGAGGTTCGGGCAGATCCGAAACCGCAATCCACGTCCGGTAAGCGGACCAGGCGCAGCGCAGCTCCACCCAGACCTGTGGGATATGCGCGACGAGACGCGTTTGAGGCGCGGAGGAAATCAGTGCGAAAAATTTCATGATGCAGAGCCTTTTGGAAGAACAGAGCATCCCTGCCGAACGGTGCGCCTGTCACGCGCGAACGCTTCGACCGCGGTCGAAGCGTTTTCCTTGGAAGGACCGATCCAGTCGCGTTAGATTGGAACAATGACCTATGATCTCTCCCTGGCCGCTGTGGCCGCCGCCATCGGGGATCCGGCCCGAGCCGCGATCCTGATCGCCCTCATGAACAAGCGCTCGCGCACCGCGAAAGAGCTCTCCTTTCTCGCCCGGATCTCCGCCTCGACCGCGAGCGCCCACCTTGGAAAGCTGCTCGATCTCGGGCTCGTCTCCGTTACGCCGCAGGGCCGCAACAGGTTCTTCAAGCTGGCTTCGCCTTTGGTCGGGCAGATGCTCGAGACCATGTCCAGCGTGGCGGCGGAGATGCAGCCTCGCCAGCCCCGCGCGGCCGGGACCGAGTCCCTGCGCCTGGCACGCACCTGCTACGATCATTTGGCCGGACGGATCGGCGTCCTGATCGCCGATGCTTTGCAGGAGCAGGGCCATATCCATCTGACGGATGACGGCGGCGAGGTGACGGACAGCGGACGCGCCTTCTTCATCCGTCTCGGGCTCGACATCGAGCAGGTCCGGCACAGCCGGCGAATCTTCTGCAAGCCTTGCCTCGACTGGACCGAGCGGCGGCCGCACCTCGCCGGCAGCCTCGGCGCAGTTCTATGCCGGCACTGTTTCAATCAGGGTTGGGTGGAGCGGATGCGCGATACCCGTGCGCTGACCATCACGCCGGAAGGCCGGAAGAACCTGATCGAATGCTTCGGGATCGACCTGGAGCCTGCACGCGCAGACAGCCGTTCGGCCGCCTGAGACCGGCCGTTCCTACCCCACCGCAAACAGATCCCGCGGCTCAGGCCCCTGCGGCTCCTCGAAGGCATTCGGGTCGCCCGGTCCCGTCTCCCAGCCGAGATCGGGGAGCGCGATGATGCGCAGGCCCCGCGGGTCGTTGCGGGTCACCACGATGTTGCGGCTTTCCATATAGGCGATGAGGCGTCGCGCCCGGCCGGGCGAGCGGCTGCCGCAGGCGCGGGCGATCTCGCCGTCCGGCGGGCAGGGCGAGCCTTCCATGGCCGCGCGGGCGATGAGCAGGTAGATGCCCTGGATGTCCTCTGCCAGATCGGCCGCGAAGGCGACCGCCCGGTCCCATTCGGTGCCTTCGGCGGTGGCGGTGTCGACGCCGGCGCGGGCGACCGCGAGGCGACGGCGGAAGGCGTTGAGGTTCAACGGCTCGCCGGCGACGCGGCGGATGCGGCAGCGGACGAGGAAGTCCTGGTAGAGCACGGCCACGGAGCGGAAGGCGGCCTCCGGGTCGTCCAAAATCTCGCGCAGGATCGCGTCGAGCGTGGCCTCGCGCTCGGCCTTGGACTGCGCGGTCTCCTCCGCCTGCGGCTCAGGCGCGGCGGCAGGCCGGGTGCGGGCGAGCTGGGCCAGGAGATCGTTGGTGGAGGGCGCGGGCGGCGGCGGGGGTGCGCGGCGCGGCATGACGGGGCGGGCCGCCACCTCGTCCTCGCCCGCCTTGAAGATTAGGTCGCGGGCGTCCTCCTTGGGCTGCTCGGGCAACGGCATGAGCTTGAAGGTACCGGTGCGGGTGGAGGTTTCCACCGCGCCGATGCGGATCGGCAGCGGGCGGCGCGACAGGGCGGGGCCGAGCGCCACGAAATGCCCACGCTCAAGGTCGCGGAACATCTCGGCCTGGCGGCGCTCCATGCCCAGAAGATCGGCGGCGCGGGCCATGTCGATGTCGAGGAAGGTGCGGCCCATGAGGAAGTTTGAGGCTTCCGCCGCCACGTTCTTGGCGAGCTTGGCGAGACGCTGGGTGGCGATGATGCCGGCCAATCCCCGCTTGCGGCCGCGGCACATGAGGTTGGTCATGGCCCCGAGCGAGACTTTTCTGGCCTCGTCCGATACCTCGCCGGCGGCGGCGGGAGCGAAGAGCTGCGCCTCGTCCACCACCACGAGCATCGGATACCAGTAATCGCGCTCGGCATCGAAGAGCCCGCCCAGGAAGGCCGCCGCGCAGCGCATCTGCGCCTCGGCATCGAGGCCCTCCAGGCTGAGCACCACCGAGACCCGGTGCTGGCGCACGCGGGCCGCGATGCGCTGCAGGTCGCCCTCGGACCGGGAGGCATCCACCACCACATGGCCGAACTTGTCGGCCAGCGTGACGAAATCCCCCTCGGGATCGATAATGGCCTGCTGGACGAGATTGGCGCTCTGCTCGAGAAGACGGCGCAGGAGATGCGACTTGCCGGACCCGGAATTGCCCTGGACGAGCAGACGCGTCGCCAGAAGCTCTTCGAGATCGAGCAAGGCCGATTGTCCTCCGGGGGCGGAGGACGCCACTCCCATATCAATGCCAGCCTTCATCAGCCTCCCTCATGCGGTCCAGAGCATCGGACCCAAAAGTGGAAGGCACTTTTGGGTCCGATGCTCAATCAATCAAGCAGCGCATCGTGTGGACCGGAAAACCGGGGCTACTTTTCGCTGCGCGGCCCGCTGGGTCCGCACGATGCGCGAAATCCGGCATGGTCCTAACACGGCAAGGCTTAAGGAAGTGCCGGTCGCAGGTAAGCTCTCCACAGGCGAGATGCCCTGTCCCCAGCCACGACGCCGCAGGACCAAGGAAACACCGGGGTGCAGGGAAGCGTTATTTCCACGGCAATGCCTGCCCAGGATTAACGATGCCGATCCCCGCCACCCGAATCACCGATGACGCTCAGATTATCCGGGCCCAGAGCACGATCCCCGGCACGGAGACGCCAGGGTCGCAGGCCACGCCACCCGGCGCGGCGGAGGCGGAAGGGGCTTTCGGAATCTTTGGGATGATCATCTCGGCCCTGATCATCATCTTCGCGATCGTGCTGCTCTACATGCGCTCGCGGAACCGAAGATGACTAGTCGGCGACAGCCGCCTCCGCGGCCTTCACGGTGTTGCCGCGCAGAGGCCTCTCCTCCAGGGCGAGCAGGAAGGCAAGCGACAGGCCGAACCCGACGATGGCCGCCAGGAACACATGGCCGAAGACATCGGCAAGATTGATGCCGCTTTGGGCCGCCGCCTCGCCCAGGGCCTCGAAGCTCGCAGCCCCCGTCACGCCTGAGCCGCTGAGCACGATGGCGCCGAAGATCGCCACGATGAAGGCGCCGCCCAGCGAGCGGAAGAAATTGGCCGTGCCCGTGGCGGTGCCCATCTGGTGCGGCGCGACCGCGTTCTGGGTTGTCACCATGGTGACGGGCAGAACCGTTCCCAGACCGATGCTGATGATCGCGAGGAGGACCTCGACGGCCAGGATCGACAGGGACTGCCCATAGAGAACCAATGCGCCCGTGGCGGCCATGGCCACCAGGAGGCCGGCGGTGGGAAGACGCTTGTAGTGCTTCACCTTTGCCATGGTGCGGCCGGAGAGTGTCGCCCCCACCACCGTGCCGGCCATGAGGGGGATCAGGGCAAGCCCCGACAGGCTCGCCGAAAGGCCACGCACGGTCTCGAAATAGACCGGCAGATAGATGGTGAGGCCGATATAGGTGCCCATGCCGAAGCAGGCCGAGAGGGTCGCCATGCGAACGACGGGGTTATGCAGCACGCCGGGCGGGATCAGGGGCTCGGGCGCAAGCTTCATCCGCAGGGCGAACAGAACCCAGAGCACAAAGGAGCCGGCGATGAGGCCCACAATCGGCCCGGAGCCCCAGGAATAGCGGATGCCGCCCCAGCTCAGGGCGAGGAGCAGGACGACCGTGGCCGTCACGAGCAGGGCGGCGCCGAGAAGGTCGAGCCGGTGCGGACGCTCGAACCGCGGCAGCCGCTTCAGGCTGCGGTAGGCGATCGCAAGAGCGATGAGGCCGAGTGGAATGTTGATCCAGAAGATCACCGACCAGTGCAGCTTCTCGGCGAAGAAGCCGCCGAGCACGGGCCCGAGCAGGCTCGACGTCATGAAGACGCTGGCGAAGTAGACCTGGTAGCGCCCGCGCTCCTTCGGCGGCACGATGTCGGCGATGATGGTCTGCGCCACCGCGATCAGTCCGCCGCCGCCGATGCCCTGCAGGCCGCGGGCCAGGATGAGGAAAAACATGCTGGGTGCCACCGCGCAGGCGATGGAGCCGATGATGAAGATCACGATACCGACCAGCATGATGATACGGCGGCCGTAAGAATCGCTGAGCTTCCCGTAGAGCGGCGTCACGGCCGTGGATGTGAGGAGATAAACCGTCACGATCCAGGACAGGTGCTCCAGGTCGCCGAGTTCATGGCCGATGGTGGGCAAGGCCGTCGCGATGATGGTCTGGTCGAGCGCCGCCAAGAACATGGCCAGCATCACGCCGGAAATGATCGTGCGGATTTCGGCGTGAGTCAGAGCCTTGCTCTGGCCGCTGTGAAGCTGGGCTGCGGGTGACTGGTCCATCGTGTCCATCGTGTTCCGGCAGGCTCATCTAGGGGACAAGCCGAGGCTATGTCGAACCGTCGCCTGCAGGGCTGGTATGCGTTCCGGCTCAAGACTGAGCTAAGTGGCGGCTCCATCCACAGGTTCCGACTTTTTGACGGCCGTTTCGGAGCCCTGCCTCTGGCAAGGATCGTCCATGTTCCTCTATTGTTCGCGCCATGTCGTCCCGCACCCACATCTCACGCGCCCAGGCCCGGCGGATCGCGCTGGCCGCTCAAGGTTTTCATGAGGACCGCCCCCATGCAGCAACGAAGCGCCATCTGAGCCGCGTGCTGCAGCGCTTGCACCTGCTCCAGATCGATTCGGTCAATGTGCTGGTGCGCGCCCATTACATGCCGCTGTTCTCGCGGCTTGGCTCCTACGATCGAGGGCTGCTCGAAAAGACCGCCTACCATCCCAAGAAGCGGGAAACCTTCGAATACTGGGGCCATGAGGCCTCCCTGATCCGGCTCGACCTGCAGCCGCTGTTCCGCTGGCGCATGGAGCGCGCCGCGCGCGGTGAAGGCACCTATAGCGGTCTTGCCCGGTTCGGGCGCGAGAAGCGCGCCTTCATCGAGGAGGTGCGCCGCGAGATCGAAGCGCGTGGGCCGATCGGAGCGGGCGAGCTCTCCATCGGCGGCAAGGGCCAGGGCTCCTGGTGGGGCTGGAGCGACGGCAAGCGGGCGCTGGAATGGCTGTTCTGGGCAGGAGGGGTCACCACGGCCACACGGCGCGGGTTCGAGCGCCTCTACGACCTGCCGGAGCGGGTGCTGCCCTCCGAGATCCTGAACGCCCCGACCCCCTCGGCCGAGGAGGCGCAGCGGGAACTCCTGCGCCTGTCCATCCGGGCGCTCGGCATCGCGTCCGAGCGCTGCCTGCGCGACTATTTCCGCCTGGAGGCGCAGGACGCGAAAGTGCGCATTCCCGAACTGGTGGAGTCGGGCGATCTCATTCCCGTGACGGTCGAAGACTGGGGCCCGGTTTATCTCGACCCGCAGGCGAAGATCCCGCGCCGGGTCGAGGCGCGGGCGCTGGTGTCACCCTTCGATCCCATCGTCTGGGAGCGCACGCGCACGGAGCGCCTGTTCGATTTCCGCTACCGGATCGAGATCTACACCCCGGCCGAGAAACGCGAGTTCGGCTATTACTGCCTGCCCTTCGTGCTGGGCGAGAGGATCGTCGCCCGCGTCGATCTCAAGGCCGACCGGGCGGCGGGCAATCTCATCGTCCACTCCATCCATCCGGAAGCCTCGGTTGAGCCCGAGGAGATCGCCCCCGGCTTAGGGGACGAGCTGCGCCTCATGGCCGAGTGGCTCAATCTCGGCTCCATCACCGCGCCGAAGGAATGGCGCAAGGGGCTTGAGGTGTAGGCCCAGCGCAGATGTCATTCCCGGGAGGACGCGTCAGCGGAGGGGAAGGGAATCCATAGCACCGCGTTTGATCGTGGATCCCCTTCCCTCGCTACGCTTGGCCTGAGGATGACACGGGACGCTCCAACCCTCGCCAGACGCCCCCATCCTCCTATGTCATGAGGCCATGAACACGCTTCTCACCCCCGCCACCCGCCTGTGGTTCCGCCTGCGGCTCAACGAGATCGGCCCGCTGCTCTCCGTGTCCGCCTCCGGCTTCTTCGCCTGGGCCTTCATCACGCTTGCCGACGAGGTGCAGGAGGGCGAGACCCATGCGCTCGACAGCGAACTTCTGCTGGCGCTGCGCGATCCGCAGAATCCGGCCAATCCTCTCGGCCCCTCCTGGATCGAGGAATCGGCCAGGGACATCACGGGGCTCGGCGGATATGCCATCCTGTCGATCATCACCCTGGCTACCTGGGCCTATCTGATGATGACCCGGAGACGGGGCGCAGCGCTTCTGGTGATCGTCGCCATCGTCGGCGGCATGCTGATCTCCACCGGCCTCAAGATGGGGTTCGAGCGGCCTCGGCCTGACCTGGTGCCCCATGCCACCCGGATCTACACCGCAAGCTTCCCCAGCGGCCATGCCATGATGTCGGCGATCACCTATCTGACGCTCGGCGCCCTGCTCGCCCGCGTTGAGAAGAGCCGGCGCGCGAGCGCCTTCATCATGGGGCTCGCCATCATCATGACCCTGCTGGTCGGTGTGAGCCGCGTCTATCTCGGCGTCCACTGGCCGAGCGATGTGGTGGCCGGTTGGTCGGTGGGCGCGGCCTGGGCGGCCCTGTGCTGGTTCGTGGCCCTTCAGCTGCAGCGCCGCGGTCAGGTGGAGAAACCGGGCGAGACCTCGCCCCCATCGGACACCAAGCCGGAATGACGGACGAGACCGGAAAACCCGTCCGCAAGCCACCGAGCAAGGTAACGGCGGCCTACCTGCAACGGGCGGCCATGTCCTATCTCGAACGCTATGCCTCCTCGGCGGAAAACCTGCGCCGGGTGCTGCGGCGCAAGGTCGACAAGCGCTGCCGCCTTCGGGGCGAGGATCCGGCCGAGTTTCATGACATGATCGACGAGGTGGTGGCGAAAAGCCTGAAGATCGGCCTCATCGACGATACCCGCTATGCGGAAGCCCGGGTCGCCACCTTGCGGCGCCGGGGCGGATCGGCCCGCGCGATTCAGGCGAAGCTCTCCGCCAAAGGCGTCGACCGGAGCACCATCGCGGCGGCTCTCGACGGAGAAGAAGGCGACGAGGAACAGGCCGCCCGCGCCTTTGCCCGCCGTCGCAAGCTGGGACCCTTCCGGCCCGGCGAGCGCGAGCCATACCGCGACAAGGATCTCGCCGCTATGGCCCGCGCAGGCTTTCGCTTCGACATTGCCCGGAGCATCATCGAGGGTGAGCGGGATGAGGAGCACGACGGGCTCTGATGATGGCCTATTTTATCCGGGTCTTATTGGCGAGAGTATTTAACCCGGGTAAAACACTGCCATGCCGATGGCCGGCAGGGGACACATCATGGCTGACGACACCAGAACCTATACGGCCTTTGCCGGGACGCGCCGGATCGCAATGGGCGATCTCGCGACTGTCGCGGCAAAGGCCAAGGCTTTCCTCGACCAGGATGAAGGGGCTTCCATCCTGGTCCTCGACGACGAGACCTGTCGTGTCGTCGAGATCGATTTCCGCGGAACGGCTGATGATGTGATGAGGCGGTTGGAGCCGACTTCCGGCAAATCCGAGCCGCGGGGACCGGGCCGGCCTAAGCTTGGTGTCGTGGCGCGCGAGGTGACGCTGCTCCCGCGGCACTGGGAATGGCTCAACGCCCAGCCGGGGGGTGCCTCCGTGGCCCTGCGCAAGCTGGTCGAAGAGGCGCGGCGCAGCAACGAGGCGAAGGACCGGGTGCGGCAGGCTCAGGAAGCGCTCTATCGGTTCATGTCGACGCTGGCCGGCGACGAGGCGGGCTTCGAGGAGGCTTCACGCGCGCTCTTTGCTGGGGATCGGAAGCTGTTCGAGGCCCTGATCCGGCTGTGGCCCAAGGATCTGCGCGACCATGCCCAGCAGCTGGCCGGTGCCGCCTTCACCCATGAGCGGTCGGAGGCATGAGGGCGTCCGCTAGCGCACGAACAGGATCGTCGGCTGATCCTTGTAGGTCGTGCGCTGGAATTCCCGGTAGCCGCATTTCTCCGCCACGCGGATGGAAGGCCCATTCTCGGGCGCAATGATGCAGGCGGTGCGGATCGGCCCGAAATGCGCCTCGCCCCAGGCGATGGCCGCACGTGCAGCCTCTGTGGCGTAGCCCTTGCCGTGACCGTGCGGCGCAAGCGCCCAGCCGATCTCCGGCATGTCATCGAGGGACGGCTTGATCACGCGCCTGAAATTCGCGAAGCCAACCTCGCCCATGAAGCGGTCGGTTTCCTTTTCAGAAATAACCCAGTACCCGAAGCCGAGAAGCGCCCAGTGCCCCACATAGCGCAGCAGCCGGGACCAGACTTCCTCCTGCGTCGATGGCCTGCCGCCGATGAAGCGTGTCACCTCCGGGTCGGTCCAGAGAGCAAGGGAATCGGCAAAGTCATCGATCCGATGCCCGCGCAGGACAAGGCGCTCAGTCTCGATGACCGGAACAGTTTCGGCGGAGAAGAGCGTCGACATGGGTTTCCCTGATCATTTCATTGTATCAGCCGGCATACAGGGCGGCGTTTCAGGGCTCAAGAGGCACCCTGCCGAACGGCTTTGCAGACTAAGGTCTGGAGGCTGACGCTACCTGTCCTAGATCACCAACCTCACCGTACAAGGAGATCAGGAATGAACCGCAAGGCAAGAGCCGTCTGGCAGGGCACGGGCAAGGAGGGCACCGGCCACCTCACCTCGGATTCCGGCGTTCTGTCCTCGACGCCCTATTCCTTCAAAACCCGTTTCGAGAACGAGAAGGGCACGAACCCGGAAGAGCTGATCGCCGCTGCGCACGCGGGCTGCTTCACCATGGCGCTCGCCTTCCAGCTTCAGGGCGCAGGCTTCACGCCGAACGAGCTCGCCACGGAGGCGGTGGTTTCCCTCGAACAGGAGGGCAGCGGTTTCACGATCAGGAAATCGGCCCTGACGCTGAGCGCCAACGTGCCGGGCATCGACCGCGACAAGTTCGAGGAACTCGCCCGCGCGGCGGAGAAGAACTGCCCCGTGTCGAAGGTGCTCAACGCCGAAATCACGATGGATTTCACGCTGGCGTAAGTGCCTTCCTGCAACCCTCCTCACGTCATGGCCGGGCTCGTCCCGGCCATCCATGTTTTAGGAATCACCGCGTCGGAAAAGACGTGGATGCCCGGCACAAGGCCGGGCATGACGAGGAAGTGAATGAGCAGGATCAGGACCTAGCCTTCTTATAGGCATCGACAATGGCCTGCCCGTCGGGACCGGCCTTCTTCAGCCAATCCTGTGTCAGCTGCTCGCCGACCTTCAGGAGTCCGGCCTTCAGCTCAGGCCCGGGAGGCTGCACCTTCATGCCCTTCGCGGTCATCTGCTCCACGTACCACTTGGTCTTTTCCTGAGCCGTCTTCCAACCCCGCTCCTCGGCTGTCTTGGCAGCCTTCAGCACGGCCTCCTGCGTCGGCTTGTCGAGGGCATCGAACGCAGCCTTGTTGACGAAGGTGATATTCTTCGGGATCCAGGCCTGCGTGTCGTAGAAGTGGGTGAGCGATTCCCACACCTTCGAATCGTAGCCCGTTGCGCCCGAGGTCATGAAGGTGTTGACCACGCCGGTGGCGAGCGCCTGCGGCAGGTCGGCGGCCTGCACCGTCACCGGCTGTGCGCCGACGAGTTCCGCGATGCGGGCGGTGCCGGGATTGTAGGAGCGCCACTTCACGCCCTTCAAATCTTCGACGGTGTTGATGTCCTTCTTGGCGAAGATCCCTTGCGGCGGCCACGGCACGGCGAAGAGCAGCATCAGGCCCTGGCTCGACAGCTTCTTCTCGAGCGCGGGACGCTGCACGTCCAGAAGCTTCTTCGCCTGGTCGAACGAAGTGGCCAGGAAAGGCACCACGTCGAGGCCGTAGACCGGATCCTCGTTCTCGTGCAGCGACATCAGCACCTCGCCGGCCTGAGCCTGGCCGGTCTGCACCGCGCGCTTGATCTCCGGCGCCTTGAAGAGCGAGGCGTTGCCGTGAACCGTGATCTGCAGCTTGCCGCCGGTGGCGTCCGCCACATCCTTGGAGAAGGCGTTCAAGTTCTCGGTGTGGAAGTTGTCCGGCGGATAGGCCGCGGGCAGGTTCCATTTGGTCTGCGCCAGCGCGGGTGCCGCCATGAGCAGCACACCGGCAAGGCTTAAAGAGAAGCGCGTCATATGTTTCATCGGTCTGTCTCCCTCTTGGCTTTGTGAACGAGCTTAATTCGGAAAGGCCATCTGCGGCAGCAGCATGACGATGCTCGGGAATACCGTGATGATCGCGACCGCCACGACGAGCAGGAAGAAGAACGGCAACGAGGCGAGCGCCACCGTGTTCGAATCCTTGCCCGACATCGTCTGGAGCACGAAGAGGTTGAAGCCCACCGGCGGCGAGACCTCCGCCATCTCGACCACGAGAATGAGGAAGATGCCGAACCAGATCAGGTCGAAGCCCGCCGTCTTCACCATGGGGATCACCACCGCGGTGGTGAGCACGATCATGGAGATGCCGTCGAGGGCAGTGCCGAGCAGGATGTACATGATCGTGAGCGCGGCGATGAGCGCATAGGGCGAGAGGTTGAGACCGTCGACCCAGGACGCGAGCGCCTGGGGAATTCCCGTATAGGCCATGGAGGTCGACATGAAGGAGGCGCCGGCCAGGATCAGCATGATCATGCAGGTGATGCGCGTCGTGCCCATGACGCTTTTCCAGAATGAGTCCCACGACAGGGAGCCCGACCACCAGGCGATCGCCAGCGAGCCGAGCACGCCCCAGGCGGCGCATTCCGTGGCCGTGGCCCAGCCGAGCAGAAGAGTGAGAAACACGAGCGTGATCAGGAGCGCGACAGGAATGAGGTTGGCCGATTCCCGCAGCTTCTCGCGAAAGCTCATGGTCGGCTCGGGCGGAGGCGCCTTCTTCGGGTTGAGCATCGACCACACGGCGATGTAGCCGGAATAGAGCGCCATGACGAGAAGTCCCGGCAGGAAGCCCGCGAGAAAGATCTGGATGATGGAGACGTTCGCAGCCACCGCATAGACCACCATGGTGATCGAGGGCGGAATGAGGATGCCGAGCGTGCCGGCGCCGGCGAGCGAGCCTAAACTCACCATATCGTCGTAGCCGCGCTTCTTCAATTCGGGCAGGGCGATCTTGGCCACCGTCGCGCAGGTGGCGGCCGACGAGCCGGAGACGGACCCGAAGATGCCGCAGGCGAGCACGTTGACGTGCATCAGCCGTCCGGGAAGCCAGTTGAGCCAGGGGGCAAGTCCCCGGAACATCTCCTCCGACAGGCGCGTGCGGAACAGGATCTCGCCCATCCAGATGAAGAGCGGCAGCGCCGCGAGCGTCCAGGAGGCGGAATTGCCCCAGATCGTGGTGGCGAGCACGGAGCCCGCCGGGATGCCGCCGCCCACGAACTGCATGCCGACCCAGCCGCAGGCCATGAGCGCGATGGCGATCCACACGCCGCCGGCGAGCAGCACCGCGAGCAGCAGGAGCAGCAGGCCGGAAATCTCGATGAGTTCCATGTCGCCCTACACTCCGCTCTGGATCGCGCGCTCCACCACCTCTTCGGCCGTGGTGGCGGGCGGCTTCTCGTAGCGCGGGTCGCCGCCGCGCAGCACATGGATGAACTCGTCGAGAAAAGCGATGAACAGGATCACGAGGCCGGTGGCATAGCCGGTCTGGGGGATCCAGAGCGGGATCGCGAGCACCCCTTGCGCCATGTCGTTGAAGCGCCAGCTGTCATAGGTGAGCTGCACCGCATGCCAGGCGAAGAACCCGACGAAGCCGAGCCCGATCACGAGGGAGAACATCTCCAACAGCCAGCGGGTGCGTCCTTGCACACGATCCGTGAGAAGCCCCACCCGGATCATCTCGCCGGACCGAAACGTGTGGGCCAACCCTAAGAACGCCATCGCGGCCATCGACCAGGAGGCGAGGTCGTCCCCGGCCGGGATGTTGATCCCGACGCCTCGCCCGAGGGACAGGCCCATCATGAGCAGGAAGATCACGATCAGGAAGAGGCCCGCGAGATAGCCGGCAAGGAGATAGAGACCGTCGAGAGCGGAACGGAGCATGCAGGGCGTTTTCTTTCGCGCGTGGTGCGCAGGCCAGAGCTTAACCTGACGGCAGGCGGGGGCAAGGGCTTCAGTCGAAGTGAATGCACAAGCTTCCGTCTTTGGTGCGCAGAGCTTGGGCAGCCACGGTCCTGAGGTTTTGGCTGTCATCCCGGACGAAGCGCCAGCGGAGATCCGGGATCGTTTGCAGGATATAGCGCTAGTCTCCCTCTCCCGGATCTCGGGTGTTCCCGAGATCCGTTTCTGCTGGCCCAAGTCGGGAACACCCGAGATCCGGGAGAGGTGAAGGGGAGCTACACTCGTCACGCGATCCCGGATCTTCGCTACGCTCCGTCCGGGATGACCTTAGAAAGTGACGTTCCATGCGACCTCCCGCCCCTCTCCTGAAGCCCTCGCCAGCACCCTATCTTCGTGCTAGAACAAAACACGAACAATCCTGCGGAAGACCCATGGACAAAAAGCTTTCGAAGAAGCTGCGCATCCTGGCGGACGCGGCCAAGTATGACGCCTCCTGCTCCTCCTCCGGGGCACCCAAGCGCAAATCGGATCCCGACGGCCTCGGCTCGACGGTAGGAACCGGGATCTGCCACGCCTACACGCCGGACGGGCGCTGCGTATCGCTGCTCAAGATCCTGCTGACGAACTATTGCCTGTTCGACTGCGCTTATTGCGTGAACCGGCGCTCGTCCAACGTGAAGCGGGCGAAGTTCTCCGTTGACGAGGTGGTGACGCTCACCGTCGAGTTCTACAAGCGCAACTATATCGAAGGCCTGTTCCTGTCCTCCGGGATCATCCGCTCGCCCGACTACACCATGGAGCAGATGATCCTGGTGGCGAAGAAGCTGCGGCGTGATCACGGCTTTCGCGGCTACATCCACCTGAAGACCATCCCCGAGGCGAGCCCCTGGCTAATCGAGGAGGCGGGGCTTTGGGCCGACCGCCTGTCGATCAACCTCGAACTGCCGACGGAGCGCAGCCTGGAGCAGCTGGCGCCCGAGAAGGACGGCGCCTCCATCGAGAACGCCATGGCGCAGATGTTCGAGCGCATCGAGGAGGCGCGCGAGGAGCGCCGCCATTTCTCGCCCGCCGGACAGACCACCCAGATGATCGTGGGCGCCGACGAGACCACGGACGCGGATGTCCTGCGCAAATCGGCCACGCTCTACGGCCACTACGCCCTGAAGCGCGTGTATTACTCCGCCTTCAGCCCGATCCCGGATTCGAGCGCGATCCTGCCCCTGAAGTCGCCGCCGCTCATGCGCGAGAACAGGCTGTACCAGGCCGATTGGCTGCTGCGCTACTACGGCTTCGACGTGGACGAGATCGCGGCAAGCAGTGAGAAGGGCATGCTCGACCTCGATGTGGACCCCAAGCTCGCCTGGGCGCTCAAGAACCGCCACCGCTTCCCGGTCGACGTGAACCGGGCTGACCGGGAAATGCTGCTGCGCGTGCCGGGCCTCGGCGCCCGGGCCGTCGACAAGATCGTGGTAGCGCGCAAGCACACGACGCTGCGCCTGGAGGATGTCGCGCGCCTCACCTCAGGGCTCAAGCGCGCCAAGCCCTTCCTCATCACGGCCGATCATCATCCGAAGGCCAGGCTCGACAAGCTCGACCTGCGCGAGCGGCTGATCGAGAAGCCAGAACAGCTGAGCCTGTTCGTATGAGCGTGGCCGTCATCCCGGGGCTGCGCAGCAGAACCCGGGATCGCGTGACGAGAATAGCGCCATAACCTGCACACGATCCCAGATCGGCTTTCGCCGTCCGGGATGACCACTGAGGCTACGATGACCCTCCACCGCATCACCTTCAAAACCGGCGCGGATCTGCAAACCTTCCGCAAGGCGGTGCGCTGGCTGATCGCCGAGGAGCTGGCACCGCAGCATGTGGTGTTCGCCATCGACGATGCGCCGGGCCTCTTCGGTGACGAGACGGTCGCAGACGCCCCGCCGGTCACCATTCCAAAAGGCGTGTCGCGGCTGATCGAGCAGGTGGTCTGCCACAACGATCCCGAGCGCTATGCCCTGCTGTACAGCCTCGTCTGGCGCGTGCTGAACGGCGAGCGCGATCTGTTGGAGGTCGCGAGCGACCCGCTGGTGCATCGCATCGACCTGATGGCCCGCTCCGTGCGCCGCGACCTGCACAAGATGCACGCTTTCGTGCGCTTCCGCCGGATGCCAGGAGAGCTTGAGCGCTTCGCCTCCTGGTTCGAGCCGGAGCATTTCATCCTCGAAGCGGCCGCGCCCTTCTTCGTCGACCGCTTCCGCTCGATGGACTGGACGATCCACACCCCCATCGGCTCCGCGCGCTGGGACCGGCATGAGCTGACCTTCGGCTCGCTCGCACAGCGTGAGGATGCGCCCGACGAGGACAGCTTCGAGGAGGGCTGGCGCGGCTATTACGAGAGCGTGTTCAACCCGGCCCGGGTGAACCCCACGGCCATGCGGGCCGAGATGCCCAAAAAGTACTGGCGCAACATGCCCGAGACCGCCGCCATCCCCGGTCTGATCCAAACCGCCGCCCAGCGCGTTGAACGGATGATCGAACAGGAGGCGACGATGCCCGCCAAACGCACGCCCGAACGCGCCATAGAGGCCATGTGGGATCAGGAACCGAAGACGCTTGAAGAGCTCAACGCCATCATCGCCAAGGCAGGACCGCTGGTGCCCGGCGCCACCCAGGCGGTGTTCGGCGAAGGCCCGCACCATGCGGAGATCGTCTTCGTCGGCGAGCAGCCGGGCGACCAGGAGGACCTGCAGGGGCGTCCCTTCGTCGGACCCGCCGGCAAGCTTCTCACCAAGGCCATGAGGGAAGCCGGGATCGAGCGCGAGCAGGCCTACCTCACTAATGCGGTGAAGCATTTCAAGTTCGAGCAGCGCGGCCACCGGCGCATCCATTCGAAGCCCACCACCGGCGAGGTGAAGCACTACCGGCCCTGGCTCATGAAGGAGCTGGAGCTGGTGCGGCCCAAGCTCGTGGTGGCTTTGGGCGCCACGGCCGTTCTGGCACTCTCCGGCAAGGCGACGCCGATCACCCGCTCGCGGGGGCGCGCCACGTTCGGCCCTTACCAGGGCTATATCACCGTGCATCCGAGCTACCTGCTGCGCCTGCCCGACGAGGCGACGAAGCGGGAGGCCTACGAGGCGTTTCTCGGCGATCTGCGCCGCATCCATGATCTGGCACAGGCCGATCTGGAAACGGGCGAGCTGCCGCTCGCGGCGGAATAGGCAAAGGCGCGGCCTACCCCTCTGGGGGAGTTGCCAAGCCTGCGACATGAGCAGACCCTTCCCGACGCCGAAGCCGCTTTGGTTCGGCCAGGGAGGCGCCGGATCACCGGCGAAAGGCCATGCCGCAATTCGTGATCGAGCGAAACATGCCGAATGTGGGCAACCTGTCTGCTGCGGACCTGCAGCAGGCCTCGAGAACCTCGTGCGATACCCTGCGCGAGCTGGGCCCCGAGATCCAATGGGTTCAGAGCTACGTCACGGACGACAAGATCTACTGCGTCTACCGGGCTCCGGACGAGGGGATGATCCGCGAGCACGCCCAGAAGGCTGGATTTCCGGCCGACAGCATCTCGCAAGTCCGCTCAGTCATCGATCCGACCACGGCGGATTGAGCTAGGCTTCCGACTGAGCAACCGCTTTCTGCCGGCCCGAACGCATCGTGAGCTTCCGGCGGTGGTCGAGGTGCCGCATCGCTGGCGTGACCGTGATGCCGTGCAGCACGATCGACACTAGGATGATGAAACCGGCCGTGCTCCAGAGAAGGTTGGCGTTGTCGAACTTCGCGTGATGCAGGGCATAGGCGAGATAGTAGATCGAGCCGAGCCCGCGGATACCGAAGAAGCTGATGGCCGCCTTCTCGCCCGGCGGCGGATCGGTGCCGATCAGCCCGATCCATCCGGCGAGCGGGCGGACGACGAACAGCGCCAGCAATCCGAAGACGGCTGCCTGCCATGTGAGGGCAGAGAACAGGTCTCCGCCCGTCATGGCACCGCCGAGCAGGACCAGCAGCACCATCATCATGAGGCGTTCAAGCTCTTCCGCAAAGTCGTGCAGCTTCTGGTGATAGTCGTGCCCCGGCTCGGTGGCGCGCAGGGCAAGCGCCGCGACAAAGACGGCGAGAAAGCCGTAGCCCCTGACCATCTCGGTCAGGCCATAAGCGATGCAGGTGATGCCCAGCGCCACGAAACCGGCACCGGTGCGGGAGAGCTTGGCCCTGTTCGGCAGATGGAAGGTCAGCCAGCCGAGCGCCCGTCCGATCGCGTAGCCCATGCCGACGCCGGCTGCGATCTTCCAGACCACCGCATAAGCGAACCATTCCGCCACGCTGGTCACGCTCACCTCGTGCGCAAACGCGATGGCGAGAAGGACGAACGGAAAGGCGAGACCGTCGTTGAGGCCGGCCTCCGAGGTGAGCGTGAAGCGCACCTCATCCTCCTCGCTGTCGCCGGGCGGCCCCACCTGCACGTCGCTGGCGAGCACCGGATCGGTCGGTGCAAGGGACGCCGCGAGCAGCAGGGCTGCGGCGAGGCTCAAGCCTAAGAGGCTGGTCCCGAGCCACGCGAGAGCGAGGATCGTGAGCGGCATGGCGATGCCGAGAAGCCGCCAGGTGAGCCGCCACCGCCCCCAGCCGAAGGGCCGGTCGATCTTCAGGCCCGCGCCCATGAGCGAGACGATGACCACGAACTCGCTCATCCGCTCGACGATGGCGAGTTCCTCATTGGGATGGGGGATCACGCCGGGCAGATCGGGAAAGGCGAAGATGAGCGCACCCAGCCCGACACAGAAGATCGGCAGGGACAGGGGCAGTTCCTTGAGGACCATGGGAAGCCAGGCGGTCAAAAGGACAACCACCCCGAACCCGGCCAGCACGACGATGTAAGCGCTCATAAGGCAGCGAACGCGGGCCGGACTCGGCAGTTCCGGAAGACAAGGAGTTAATCCCCGTTAACTGCCCCTTAAACCGCCACATTTAGGGTGCCTCAGAGCATGAAGGTCGGACGCTATACCGGCTCAATCAATGCGGGGTTTTAAGACGTGGCGAACGGACGTGACCGGCGCGAGCCGGTGTTCGATGCGCCCGCTGGGCAGGCGGGGGAGCAGGACTTTCGCCTCTCGCCCGAAGACCGGGCAGGGGGAACGATGGCGCGCAGGCGAGCTTCTGGACCAGGCGGCGGCAGGCCTTCCCGCCCCAGGAAGGCGAAGCGCCGCGGCGGCCGCTCCCTGTTCAGCAAGCTGATCTATGCCGGGCTCGTGCTCTGCCTGTGGGGCGTGATCGGCGTCGGCGGCATCGTCGCCTATTACGCCTCGCAGCTTCCGCCCATCGACCAGCTTGCCGTGCCCAAGCGCCCGCCGAACATCGCCATCCTGGCAAGCGACGGCTCGTTTCTCGCCAACCGCGGCGAGACGGGCGGGCGTACGATGACCTTGAAGGAACTGCCGCCCTACCTGCCGAAGGCGTTCATCGCCATCGAGGACCGGCGCTTCTACGACCATTACGGCATTGACCCGATCGGCATCGCCCGCGCGGTCTACCGTAACCTGACCAACAGCGGCGGCCTGCAGGGCGGCTCGACCCTCACACAGCAGCTCGCCAAGAACCTCTTCCTGACCCAGGAGCGCACCGCCTCGCGCAAGATCCAGGAAGCGATCCTGGCGCTCTGGCTCGAGCGCAACTACTCGAAGGACCAGCTCCTCGAACTCTACCTCAACCGGGTCTATTTCGGCGCCGGCGCCTATGGCGTCGAGGCCGCCGCCCAGCGCTATTACGGCAAGTCGGCGCGCAGCGTGTCGCTGGCGGAAGCCGCCGTTCTGGCAGGCCTCGTCCAGTCCCCGTCGCGTCTGGCCCCCAACCGTTATCCGGAGCGGGCACAGGCCCGTGCGGAACTCGTGATCGCGGCCATGAATGATCTCGGCCTCATCACGCCGGGCATGACCAAGACGGCGCTCGGCGCGCCTGCCGAGCCCGTGCGCCCGAACGGCGCGGGATCGGCCAACTACGCCGCCGATTACGTGATGGACGTGCTCGACGATTTCGTCGGCACGGTCGAGTCCGACATCGTGGTCTCGACCACCGTCGAGCCTGCGCTGCAATCCGCGGCCGAGCGCGTGCTGGTGGAAGAACTCAACGCCAAGGGCCAGAAGTTCAACGTGGGCCAGGGCGCAGTTGTCGCCATGCAGCCGGACGGGGCCGTCAAAGCCCTGGTCGGCGGCCGCAATTACGAGACGAGCCAGTTCAACCGGGCCATCGCGGCCCGCCGCCAGCCGGGCTCGTCCTTCAAGCCGTTCGTCTATCTCGCCGCCATGGAGCGGGGCTACACGCCCGACATGGTGATGGAGGACGCACCCGTGGCCTATAAGGGCTGGGCGCCCAAGAACTACGACCGCAAGTACCGCGGGCCGATCACGATCCGCGATGCGCTGGCGCTCTCGCTCAACACCGTCGCGGTGAAGCTCAACATGGAGGTGGGGCCCAAGACCGTTGTGCAGACCGCGCAGCGCCTCGGCATTGCCTCGCCACTCCAGGCCAACGGCTCGCTGGCGCTGGGCACCTCCGAGGTGACGCCGCTGGAGCTGGTCTCCGCCTATGCGGCCTTCGCCAATGGCGGCATCGGCGTGACGCCTTACGTGATCACCCAGGTGAAGACCACCGACGGCAAGCTCATCTACAAGCGCCCGGGCTCGGGCGGCCTCGGGCGCGTCATCGACCCTGGCGTCGTAGCCCAGATGAACGAGATGATGCACAACGTCTTCGTCATCGGCACTGCCCAGAAGGCGCAGATTCCGGGCTGGACGCTCGCGGGCAAGACCGGCACCACCGACGATTACAAGGATGCTTGGTTCGTGGGCTTCTCCGGCAATCTCGTGGCCGGTGTGTGGCTCGGCAACGACGACGGCGCGCTCACCAAGCGCGTGACCGGCGGCAACCTGCCCACGGAAGTCTGGCACAATTTTATGACCGCTGCCCTCAAGGACCAGCAGCCTGTGCCCCTGCCCGGCCTCGAGCGCATGCGCACACCGTCGGACATTCCCGTCGCAGGCGTCAGAGGCGGTCCACGCTACGCCAATGCGGACGGGGAGGGCAGCTGGGTCCAGCCTGCACCGCAACGGCGCGCGAGCCGCGAGAAGAACTTTTTCGAGAAGCTATTTGGGCTTTGAGGCACTGTCATTGTTACCCTGACGCTGTCATTCCGGGGCGCCGCAGGCGAGCCCGGAATGACAGCGGATAGGTTCAGACAAAGTTGCGAAACATTACCCCGCACATAATCGCCAGCTCTCTCTCCACACGGCATGTTCCCTTCATCAAAACAAGGAGCCTGTCATGCCAGCCTATGCCGTCGGTCATCTGCACGATGTGAATGTCGGTTCCGACATCGTCGAATACCTCCGCCGCATCGATGCGACGCTCGAGCCCTTCGGCGGCCGGTTCATCATTCACGGAGGACCGGTGACGGTGATGGAAGGCTCATGGTCGGGAGACCTGATCGTGATCGCGTTCCCGGACCGGAGCAGCGCCCGCGCGTGGTATGACTCTCCCGCCTATCGGCAGATCCTGCCCCTGCGCACCGGGAACTCGCGCGGTGACGTCTTTTTCATTGAGGGCGTCGATACCGACCACAAGGCAACGGATATCCTGGCTGGAATCCCGGCGGATCAACCCTTGGGTTGATGCCCCCGTGCACCTCCTGTCATGAGGAAAAGCACAAGCGCCAGCACACCGGTTGCGGCAATCGTCGCGGGAAGCGGGATCGCCGAGGCATCGAGATTGCGCCCGAGGGCGATGCCCACGATGGCCGCAAAGGTCATCTGGCAGATGCCGAGCAGCGACGAGGCTGCACCGGCCCGCTCCGGGAAAGGCATCAGCGCCGAGGCCATGGATTGCGGCATGGTGAGCCCGACGCCGATGCCGTAGATCGCCATCGGGGCGCTGATGCTGAGCGACGAGGGGACGCCCAGCAGCACGAGCGTCAGCATGGTGGCGCCGCCGATGGCAAGACACGTGACGCCGAGCTGGATCGTGCCGTCGAGCCCGCGCCGGCCCACCAGATGCTGCGCGAGAAAGGTGCCGCTCATGAAGCCCACCACCACGAAGGTGAAAGAGAAAGCGTAGGACAATTCATCCAGGCCATAGATCTTCTGCAGCACGAAGGACGAGCCGGAGATGAAGGCGAAGAGCCCGCCATAGGTGAGCATGGAGAGGCCCACATAGGTGCGGTAGCCCGCGTGCCCGAGCAGCACTTGGAAGCCGCGCAGGATCGCCCCGAAGGAGATCGGCACCTCGGATTTCTTGCGGATGCTCTCGGGCATGCGCAGGCTGATGATGGCCGCCATGGCAATGCCGAACAGGATCATGACGCCGAAGGTCACGCGCCATCCCGAGACGCGTTCGATCACGCCGCCGAGGATCGGGGCTGCGGCCGGCACGACGCCCATGATCGTGCCCATGCGCGACAATTCCCGCCCGGCCCGCGGCCCCTCGTAGAAATCGCGCACGATGGCGCGCCCGAGCACGATGGGACCTGACGCGCCGAGCGCCTGAAGGAAGCGCGCGCCGATCAGGGTCTCGATGTTGGGTGCAACCGCGCAGATGAGGCTCGCCAGCGTAAAGAGCCCGAGCCCGAAGAGCAGCACGGGCTTTCTGCCGATCCGGTCGGAGATCGGCCCATAGAAGAACTGCCCGGCCGCGAAGCCGAGGAGGAAGGCGGAGAGCGTGAGCTGTGTCTGGCCCGTAGTCGCATTGAGCCCCGCCGCGATTGCCGGCAGCGACGGCAGGTACATGTCCGTCGAGAGCGGCCCGAGCGCGGTGAGCAGCGCCAGGACGACGGTGAGGGCCAGGGTGTCGGGCTTGAGCATTCTTTTGGGACGCAGCGATGACGGAAGGTTCCGACTAAGCCGAAACGGAAGACCTGTCACTCATTAAGAGGCTTATCATGTCATCACCGGCATCACGCCGATAATTGTCGTCTTGTGTTTCTCTGTCCTCATCCTGAGGCTGCTCCTCAGGATGAGGACAGTGTCTCCCAAAACGTGGATGGCCGGGACAAGCCCGGCCATGACGTGGTGGATTCCGTTAGCTAGCTTTATGAGCAAACGGGGATAACAGGCTGGCTCACCCGATCCGGTGCAGGGCGCTGCCATAGGCTTTGAGCCAGGCCTCCGCCTCGTCCGTGCGCAGGCAGAGCTGGTGGGTGATCTTCCAGAAGCGGTGGGAGTGGTTGAGCTCGCGCAGGTGCGCGACCTCGTGGGCGGCGAGATAGTCGAGCACGAAGGGCGGGGCCATGATCAGGCGCCAGGAGAAGTTGAGTGCCCCATTGGCGGAGCAGGATCCCCAGCGGCTCTTGGTGTCGCGCACGGTGATGCGCTTGGCCGAAACCCCGAGCTGGGCCGTATGCTTCTTCACCGCAATGGCGAAGTCCTTCTTGGCCTCTGCCTCAAGGAAATCCCGCACCCGGCGGGCCACATGGGCCGCCTCGCCGGCCACCGCGATGATCGGCTCGCCCGCGCCGCCCTTCGTGGCCTGGGTCACGCCGCGGATCGAGGACCAGTGGACGATCCGGTGCAGGACGCCGCGAACGGGCACCAGGGCGCCCGGCTCGAAGATCACCCGCTCGGGCACCTTGGCGAGGCGGGTGGCGATCCACTGGCTGTGGCTGTCGGCGAATTTCTGGGCCAAGCCCACATCGGTGCGCTCGGGGATCGAAAGCACCACCTCGCCGGTCGCGTTGGAGACGCGCAGCGTGATCCGTTTGGCCGTGGGACGGCGCTTGAGGGCCACCTTGAAGGCTTGGCCCTCATGCAGAACCTTGAGATGAGGCGGGTCCGCAGGAACGCGGCGGAACAGGGCGGATTTCATATCCGCAATCTGCCCTGTCACGCTGATTCTGTCAGCGCAGCCGTTTGCCGCTCCTAAGAACGTATCGGGAACAGGATCAGGCTCTTGACGCCTTCTTCCGGGCTGGTTCTCGATCGTGAGTCTCAATGAATTCAGCGATTCGAGGAGCGATCTGAGATCGGAACCGAGAACCGTTGAAGACACCATAGTGACCGACCTTGGCTTGCAGATGATAGAGCTTCTTGTCGGAGGACAGGTTGGGGGTCAGCTCGAGGGCAGCCAGAGTCTGGCCGACGCCAGAAATGTCGTCCCGCTCGCCTTCGACCGCCATGATGGCGCAGCGCCGGATGGACATGAGGTCCACCGGCTTGTCCCGGTGCATCATCTCGCCCTTGGGCAGCTCGTGGTTCACGAACACCTTCTCGACCGTCTGGAGGTAGAACTCGGCGGTCAGGTCCATGACGGCGAGATACTCGTCATAGAACTCCCGGTGCTTCTCGGCCGAATCGCCGTCGCCCTCCACCAGGTGGTTGAACATGTCCCAATGGGCGGTCAGGTGCCGGTCGATGTTCATGGCCATGAAGCCGGAGAGCTGCTGGAAGCCCGGATAGACGTCGCGCCAGAAGCCCGGATGGGACGGCGGCACCTTGGTGATGCAGTGGCGCTCGAACCATTCGATGCCGCGCTCCTCGGCCAGCCGGTTCACGGCCGTGGGGGAGCGGCGGGTGTCGATGGGGCCGCCCATGAGGGTCATGGAGCGGGGGATGAAAGGATCATTCTCGGCCTCGAGGCGGGCCACTGCGGCGATGACCGGCACGGCCGGCTGGCACACGGCCATCAGGTGCAGGTCCGGGCCGAACGCCCGGCACAGGTCCATCACATAGTCGATATAATCGTCGAGATCGAAGCGCCCCTCGGCCAGGGGCACCATGCGGGCATCGGCCCAATCGGTGATCATGACCTGGTGCGTGGGCAGGAAGGCTTCCACCGTGCCGCGCAGGAGCGTGGCGTAATGGCCGGACATGGGCGCCACGATCAGGAGCTTCGGCTGGCTCTTGGCCGCGGGATGATCCCGCTCGAAGGAGATGATTCGGCAGAACGGGCGCTCCCACACGATCCGCTCCATGACCGCCACCTCGGCCCCGTCGATCACGGCGGTGGGCAGGTCGAAGGCGGGCTTGCCGTAGCGGCGGGTGGTGCGTTCGAACAATTCGCAGGCGGCGGAAACGGTGCGTCCGTAAGGGGTGTTGTTGAGCGGATTGCCGGGATTATCGAAAAAATGCTTCGTCAAATCGGAGGCCGCGCGGGCGGGGCTCAAGAGCCAATGCGCGGTATCGTACCAAACATAAGAAAAGTTCATCTAAGTGTCCCCAAGGGCCGGGCGCCTGGTTCTTGCACAATGCAGTAGGCTTTATCCTCAACCGTAATTTTAAGATTAAAGTTCCTTCAGCCTATTGCAACAACCTTGTCCGTCCACTGCGAAAACGGACACCATACTTTCGTTTCGAGGCATTGCCCGGAGCTTGCCGGTCGGAGCCCAAGTCGTGGGTAGGAAAATAGGCTGACGCCCGCTGCTTGGCGAACAGGGGGCCGGCCCTATTCTGTTCGATGATGTCCAAAATCGAGCCGAAGAACCTGACGCACCACGCCCGGCACCTGCGCCTGGATACCCTGGTTCGCCTGCGGTGGCTCGCGGTCGCGGGGCAGTCCGCGGCGGTGATCGGGGTGCGCTTCGGCCTCGGATTTCCCCTGCCCTTCGCCCTGTGCCTGCTGGTGATCGTCGCCTCGGTCTGGGTCAACCTGCTGCTGCGAATCCAGTATCCGGCCAGCCACCGGCTCAGCGACAACGTGGCCACGGCGCTGCTGGCCTTCGACATCCTGCAGCTCGCAGGCCTCCTCTACCTCACCGGCGGGCTGGAGAACCCCTTCGCCATGCTGTTCCTGGCCCCCGTGCTGATCTCCGCCACGGCGCTTACCCCGGAGCGGACCCTGGGACTCGGCCTCCTGGCCGTGGGCTGCGCGACCTTTCTGGTGCTCGCCCACCGGCCCCTGCCCTGGTTCCCGGGGCAGAGCTTCTCCCTGCCGTTCCTCTATGTGAGCGGGATCTGGACCGCGATCCTGCTCGGCACGGCCTTTACCGGCATCTATGCCTGGCGGGTGGCCGAGGAAGCCCGCCAGCTCGCCCAGGCGCTCGCCGCCACCGAGCTGGTGCTCGCCCGCGAGCAGCACCTGTCTCAGCTCGACGGCCTGGCGGCTGCGGCCGCCCACGAGCTTGGAACGCCGCTCGCCACCATCGCGCTGGTCACCAAGGAGCTGAGCCATTCCATGCCCAAGGATGGCCCGGTGGGCGAGGACCTGCGCCTTCTGCAGGAGCAGGTGGAGCGCTGCCGCACCATCCTGACGAAGCTCACCTCCATGGACGAGGACGACGGAGGAGAGTTCCTGGAAACCGTCTCGCTCAGCCATCTGGTGGAGGACATCGTCGAGCCGCAGCGGGCGGTTGGCTTCGACGTGAAGGTGATCACGAAGGGCGACGGCCTCGAACCCCTATGCCGCCGCAATCCGGGGGTGGTCTACGGCCTGTCCAACATCCTCGACAACGCCACGGATTTTGCCGAGAGCCAGGTGACGGTCGAGGCCTGCTGGTCTCCTCACGAGGTTTTCATCGAGATCCGGGATGACGGCCCCGGTTACGCGCCCGATATCCTGCTCAGGGTCGGCGAGCCCTACGTGACCACACGCAGTGCCGCCGAGCGGACTGAGGACAGCGAGGAGGGCGGAGGACTGGGCCTGGGCCTGTTCATCGCCAAGACCCTGATTGAGCGATCGGGGGCCGAAATGACCCTCACGAACGCCGCTCCGCCAGCCTCGGGCGCCATCGCGCGGATCGTTTGGCCACGTCAGGCGTTTGAACGAAGTGCGGCAATTTCGCCGCAGGGAGGTTCGCTGGAGCCTCTCAAAGATTAGGGGATGAATTCCCATATGAGAAAGGAGCTGATCAAGCTCGCCTCATGAAGGAATGTCCTTAAGATGCAAGGAGATATTCTGATGGCCGATGCGCCTGCCGCATTCGAAGATCGCGCCGACAAGAGTCTCTTGATCGTCGACGACGACCGGCCGTTCTCGACCCGTCTGGCCCGCGCCATGGAAGGCCGCGGCTACCAGGTTCGCGTGGCCGAGAGCGTGGCGGACGGCATTGCGGCCATCGAAAGCGAACCGCCGGCCTTTGCGGTGATCGACATGCGCCTCGGCGACGGCAACGGCCTTGATGTGATCGAGCGCCTGAAGCACCGCCGCCCGGACGCCCGTGGCGTCGTCCTCACCGGCTACGGCAACATCGCCACGGCCGTGACGGCCGTGAAGATGGGGGCTTTCGACTACCTCGCGAAGCCCGCCGATGCGGATGAGATCCACGCGGCCCTCATGGCCCAGCCGGGCGAACGGGCCCTGCCGCCGGAAAACCCGATGTCGGCCGACCGGGTGCGCTGGGAGCATATCCAGCGGGTCTATGAGCTGTGCGGCCGCAACGTGTCGGAGACGGCGCGGCGCCTCAACATGCACCGCCGGACCCTGCAACGCATCCTCGCCAAGCGCGCGCCTCGCTGATCTTGCCTTTTGGTGTCATTCCCGGCCGGAGATGGCGCAAGCCATCGGAGGGGAAGGGAATCCACTTGCACCCTCAACGCTGTGGATCCCCTTCCCGGCCTCGCGGCCGCCGGGGATGACACCCCTCCAAGTCTGATCTAAAGCCGTCCGTCCGCGATCCTGTCGGGATCGGCCAGCGTGTGCAACAGGGATGCGGCCGCGTGCGCGAAGCGCAGGGTCACGGCCTTGCGGCGCGCACCCGCCAGCGGGTGATGGGACGCCTCGCGCAGGATCGCCGCGCCGAAGCTGTCGGCGATGATCACGCCGCGATCCTCCGGCAGGATGTCGAACGGCACGGTCTCCGGCACCGCGAAGTAGAACCGGTCGCAGAAATCCTCGTAATCGGGCCATTTCCGGTCGGCCCGGAAATCGGCCACGCTCGACTTGATCTCGATGATGGTGAGCGCTCCGTCGGGTGCGAGCGCGATGAGGTCGGCGCGGCGGCCGTTGGCGAGGGTGAACTCCGGCAGGGTGACATGGCCGAGCTGCGAGAACAGGCGGCGCACGCCGCGCTGAACGCCGGCCGCCACCGGCGACTGGCGACCGTCGACGGGCAGGATGATGGGACGGGAGATGAGTGCAGGCGAATCGGACATGAGCCCAGGGTAGCCGCTCGCGTGGGTCCCGCAACGGCTCCGTTGTCGCGTTTGTAGCTGCTCGCTGCCCTCGGAAACGTGAATGGAGCACTGGAACGGCGCAGACGAGGTCGCGTTTCCAGACGCTCGGCTGAAGCCGTCACTCGTTTGGCCGATCCAATGCGTGATCCCCACAGGTGTTTTCAGGTTCTCCATGACATTCTCAGTTCAGGCCCGCGATGAAGCCCAGACAGCCGACATCATTGCCGTGCGCTCCGGACCCGCGGGCACCAACCAGGCCTATCTGGATGAAACCGTCCGGGCCTTCCGCGCTGCGGGTGTTGTCGATCCCTACTTGGATGGCGTGCAGATGCGCACGAAAGGCATGAAGCAGAGGGCACGCGCGGCAACCATGTGAGGCCGCCTCGGCTGGCTATCGAAAGCGGCTCCGCAGCACCGAGGCCAGCGGCATGACATGGTTTCGCCGGAGTGCGATGATCAGGACGCCGCAAAGCGCAAGTCCCGTCCCGACGGCCATCCGCGCGTCGAAGCGGTCGCCCGTCACGAGAATGCCCAGAGCCACCGTCAGCAGAGGATTCATGATCAGCAGAGGGGCAATCATGTTGGCGGGATATTTCCTGATCAGGCCATAGTAGATCGTGTGAGCGATCAGCGACACGACGAGGGCGGAAAACAGCACGGCTGCCACAAAACTCCAGCCGGCCTCGATCGCCTTGTCGATCTGACCGGTTTCGAGCGCCGTCGTCAGGAGGATCATGGGCGCCACCGATGCCATTCCGATCCATGCCTGGAACTGCAGCGGCTTCACGCCCTCGATCTGCTTCATCATCACGGCGGCCAGCGACCCGACGGCCGTGGAGGCCAGAACCAGGAGAAGGCCCGCGGAGAGCGGAAAGCCGTCGCCCGGGTCCCACATCACGAGCACGCCGCCGGAGAAGGTCAGCACGATGCCGAGCGCCCGCCTGCGGTCGATTCGTTCCCCCAGCATCAGGAGGGAGAGAAGTGCCGCGACCGGGATGCCGAGCTGGCTGACCACCGCGGCGCTGGAGGGGCTGGCCGTCCTGATGCCGAGGAAGAACAGGGCGAAGCCGCCGCCGCCCATCAGGAACCCGACCAGGAGGATGCGCCAGCGCGGCCGCGGAGCCGGCAGGAGCCATGGAAGAGCGAGCACCGCCACGATGCCGAAGCGTATGGCCGCATAGAACAGGGGCGGGATTTCCATGTCCGACACGACGATCTTGCTGACGATGGTATGGGCCGCCCACAGGAAGCAGACGAGAAACATCAGGAAGAGATCGCGTAAGGCCATGATGTTGCATAGCTCGGCTGTGCGGGTGGTTGCAATTGCCGGGAGCGGGGGGCTGGCATGCCGAGGGACGATGGAACCGGATCTGCGCCCGTGCGGCGCATCGACCGGCCCATGATGCCGCTAGGAACCGATCGCGCGGCTGTCACGTTCGCCCGGATCGTTTACCGCCGCGGAGGTCCGTTTGCAGGCCGACACCAGAATCACCCTGGAGCGTATCGAAGGCTACATCGATAGCTTTTGGTGGATTCTCCCCAACCTTGGCATCGCTCTTGTCGTTTCCGGTCTTTTCCTGGTCGCCGCCGGCATCGCGCGCCAGGCCGTCCTGCGGGTGTTCAAGCGTCGGGCCCGGCCCGACCTCGCCATCATGCTGGCGGGCGCCGCGCGCTGGGGCGTCGTCGGTCTCGGCTTCCTGGTGGTTGCCACCATCATCTTCCCGTCGATCAGCCCGGCGAATCTTCTCTCCACCCTCGGCATCGGCTCCATCGCCATCGGCTTCGCCTTCAAGGACATCCTGCAGAACTGGCTGGCCGGCCTCCTCATCCTCCTGCGGCAGCCCTTCCGGACCGGCGATCAGATCGTCGTGGGCAAGCATGAGGGCACGGTCGAGCACATCGAGGCGCGGGCAACCCTGATCAAAACCTATGACGGGCGCCGGGTGATCATTCCGAACAGCGCCGTCTATACGGACGCCGTCACGGTCAACACCGCGTTCCCGCTTCGTCGCAGCCAGTACGATGTCGGCATCGGTTACGGCGACGACATCGACCGCGCCTGCGATGTCATCCTCGATGCGATCCGCAAGGTCGAGGGGGTCGCAGAGGACCCGCCGCCGGAGGCCTTTGCCTGGGAGCTCGACAGCTCGACCGTGAACCTTCGCGTTCGCTGGTGGACTCATTCGAAGCGGTCCGATGTGGTCCATGCCCAGGGCCGCGTGATCCGGGCCATGAAGAAGGCACTCAGCGAGGCGGGGATCGACCTGCCCTTCCCCACCAATGTGGTTCTTCTGCACGACCAGACGGAGGAGGCGGACGGGGACCGCCGCCGTCAGCGCGAGGGCTGGCCGGCAGGCGACAATCCACCCGCTCCGCGCCACCTGAACGAGGTCCTGGTCGAGGACGAAAGCGACCATATGCCGGCAGGGAGCAGGCTACGTTCGCGGCGCCAGTCCTGATTCTTGCGACGGCGTGGGGCGGCCGGGGGCAATGCCTAATGCAGCATGAGGTGATGCGGCGACAGGTTCTCCAGCATGTCGCGCAGGTCCTCCATATGCGGATTAATGCCGAGCGCGATCTGGAAGGCGGCGCGCGCCTCGTTGAGGTGGCCGTGGCGCAGGCAGATGTTGCCGAATCCGGCGACGGCACCGAAATGGCGCGGCTCGAGGCGCAGGGTCTGGGCGATGTCGAGCAGGCTGTCCGCATCGCGCTTCTCGATGGAGGCGAGCGTCGCCCGCTTGTTCCAGGCCTCCGGCCAGTCCGGATACATGGCGACCAAGTGATCGAGCAGCGGCCGGGCCTTCTTGAGCGATCCCGAGCTCAAGGACTCCACGGCCGCCGCCATAGTCTCCTCGGCGATCCGGTCCTCGTGCGAGCTCCACAGGGCCCAGATCTGGTCTTCGATCTCCTCCACGGGCCGAGGCGGCTCGTCCATGGCGAGTTCCTGGAAGAGAGCCGTCAGGCGGCGCGGCAGATCCGGGCGTGGGGTGAGCGCAGGAACCTCGAGAACGAGCTGGAAGACCGGATCGATCGGCAGGGGGGACGGGAGAGGGGACGTCATGGGCGGGCTCACCGATCCTCCATGGCAGGCAGCCAAGGCAGGGGACATAGAGTCGAAGCGCAGCACGGCGAGAGGTCAAATCGGCGCTGATGCCGAAACAAGGGGCATCTCGTGTGGTCCCAAAGGCCGCATCGACGAAAGTGGCCCCGGTTTTCCGCTCAACATGAGCCGCTATTCGAAAAATCGACCATCGGACAAATCCAAAAGTGGTTTCCACTTTCGAGCTCGATGCACTAGGTTCCGCTAACGTCATCGAATACGAACGATTATTGGAGCTGCTCTTGGGAGCCGTCATCGAGCGCGACCCGCTGCGCCTGGCCTGGAAAACCTCGCCCGTCCGCCATGTTGCGGGCTTCGGCCTCCTGATGCTGGCGGGCTTTCTGATCCTGATCGGGTTCGATCTGGTCCGGCAGATCGTCGACCGCGCCACCGGCGGCCCTGAGGCTTGGAATGCGCCCGCCGCGTTCCTGCGGATCGCCCTCACGCCGCCGGCCAACCTGTGGCCGGGATCGCTGGTTCTGTTTCCCGGATTTGCCGTCAGTCCTGAAGCCTTTGCCCTCGCGGCGGTCATCGGCGTGCTGGTCCTTCCTCTGGCTCTGGGTCTGATCCTGGTGGCGCTCGAGTGGGTGGCGGTCGGCATCGGCCTGCGCATGCTGACGCGAACCCAGTCGGCGGCCGTCGACATCATCCTCAAAGTCCCTTCCGCCTCCCATGACGAGATCGCCATGATCTCGACGCTCGCCTCCCGGGGGCTCGCCCGCGAAAACGGCGTGCTGGGATCGAGCCTCCTTGTCCCGGTGAAGCTCGGCGGCATGATCGGGCTGGCCTGCGCCTATGTGTTCGTCATGGACTGGTACCTGGGCGCGGTTCTGGCCGTGGCGCTTGCCCTTGCGGCAGTTGTGAGCGCGCGCCGGGCGCTCCTGCGCTTCGACGCTGCCGCAGCCCGCAGCCGGGAGGGCGACGAGGCCGAAGGGGTGTTCGCAGGCCTGGAGCAGCGCCTGCCAGCCCTGCGCGCCCATGGCACCGGGCCTTTCGAGCGTGACCGGGTGCGCCAAGCCCTTATGAGCGGCCATCGCCCGGTGATGCGGGAGGAGTATCGCTTGGCCATCACGGAAGCCGCCTCCGCGGCCATGCTGATGATCGCCCCCCTGGCGGTTCTGGCTCTCGGCGCCTGGTTCTCGCAGTCCCGCCCCCTGACGGCCGGAACGGTTGCGGCCAGCGTGCTCGCGGCGGCGCTTGCCGCCTACGGCACCCGCGAGGTGGTGCAGTGGCACCGGCTGATCATGCGCACGCGGGCGCTGCTCATCGACCTGGGCAAGGGCCTGGCGCCGCTGAAGCTGCGCGCAGCGCTCAAAGGCAAGGCCAGCCTGCCGGAGAACGGCGCCCTCGTGGCCCAAGGTGTTTCGGCCTACGATCCTGCGAGCGGGGCGCGCGTCTCATCGGTCAACCTCACCCTCGCCTTCCCGTCCCATGTGGCCCTGGTGGGCGACGGCGATTCAGGCCCGCGGCTTCTCGCGGCCCTTATGAGCGGCCAGCTGCCGCCGTCCATGGGCCGCCTGACTTATGGCGGCGTGGATCTTTCCGCCGCCAGCCCCGTGGAGCGCAGCCAGCGCATCGCCTTCACGGGCCAGACTGTGCTAATCGAGGGCAGCCTCAAGGACAACCTGCTCTATGGCTGCTCCGCGCCGGCGGGCGAGCTCAGCCACCGCCTCTCCGAGGCCATCGCCATTGCCGGGCTCGACCGCCTGACCCATGCCCGCGGCCTGTCCGGCACCATCGACCCGGCCAGGGAGCCGAAGTTCGCGGAGGCCGTCGTGGCGGCGCGCCGCTTCGTCGAGGCGGCGCTCGCGGCCGAGAACCTCGACCGCTTCGTCGACCCCTTCAGCGCCACGCGCTACAACCGCTACGCCACGATCGGCGAGAACCTGCTCTTCGGAAAGCCCATCGGCGACGCCTTCCGGGAGGACCGTCTGTCGGGCCATCCCTTCGTGCGGGCCATCCTGGAGGCCAACGAGCTCACCAAGCCGCTCGCCCGCATGGGGCTGTCGATCGCCACCAGCATGATCGAGATTTTTTCCGAGATCCCGGACGGGTCCCCGCTCTTCGACCGCTTCTCCTTCTTCTCGGCGGCCGACCGGCCCTACTTCCAGGATCTCGTCGACCGGAAGAACGAGCAGCGCCGCAGCGACAAGACCTCCCGGGATCAGGAGCGTCTCATCGGCCTGGCGCTTCGCTACAACGAGAGCCGGCACCGCTTAGGGCTGCTCGAACCGGGCCTGGAGGAGCGCATCCTCGTGGCGCGCGCCGACTTCGCCCGCATGCTGCCGGTGAGCCTGAAATCGGCCATCGAGTTCTACGACGAGGCGCGGTTCTGCGCGGCGGCGAGCATCCAGGACAACCTGCTCTTCGGCCGTATCGCGGCCGATCAGGCCGGCGCCCTCGACGCGGTGCAGGAGGTGGCCCGCCGGGTGCTGACCCAGCGCGGCCTCGACGGCGAAGTGTCGCGCATCGGGCTCGACATGCCGATCGATCCGCAAGGAGACGACCTCACCCTCACCGAGTTGGCAGCCGTCGATCTCGTGCGCGGCCTCGTGCGCCGGCCGAGCGTCCTGGTGGTTCAGCGGGCGCTCGACGGCCTGCCGGGGCCGGCCGCCGACAAGCTGGTGATGAACCTGCGCCGGGCGCTCGTCGGCCGCGGCCTGATCCTCGTGACCCCCGAGATCTCGCCCGCCATGGATCAACCGCCCTTCGATGCAGTTATCCGTTTCGAGCGGGGCGAGCCCGTGATGGAGCGCCGTACCCGGCGGCTGGAGGCGTTAAGTGCGTGACACATTCTGCCTTGACCGGATGTCCTTATCGGAGGCAGCTTATCGCCGTCCATGTGCGCCAGCGCACATAAGAGGGGTTTTCGTTACATCATGATCCTGCCATGGTAAGGCGTGTTGCATCCTCTGACGCATTGCAGGTCCGGTTCTGGGGCACACGGGGCTCCACCTGCGCATCAGGACCTCAGTTCGTCGAATTCGGATCGCACACGCCCTGCGTCGAGGTCCGATGCGGCGAGCGTCTCTTCATTCTCGATGCGGGCACCGGCCTCTCGGCGCTGGGCATGGACCTCGGCCAGACCGCTCCCGACAAGATCGACATCCTCCTCAGCCACCTCCACCTCGACCACATCAGCGGCCTGCCCTTCTTCAAGCCGGCCCTGCTCTCCGCCGAGCGCGTGATCCGCACCTATTGCGGGCATCTGGAGGGGGAGAGCGCCATGGAGCCTCTCGGGAAGCTCTTCGCCCCGCCCCTGTTCCCGGTGCGCCTCGGCCAGCTCCCGGCCCGGTTCGAGTATCACGGCTTCAGGGCCGGCGAGCCGATCACCTTCGACGACGGAACCCGGATCGAAACCCATCTCCTCAACCACCCCGGCGGCGCCACCGGCTACCGCCTCAGCTACGGCGGCCGCAGCGTCTGCTACATCAGCGACGTGGAGCACAGCGACCCCTGGCCCGATCCGGACCTCGCCGCCTTCGTGCGCGACACCGACCTGATGATTTTCGACGGCATGTTCTCGGATGCCGAATACTCCTATTGCCGGGGCTGGGGCCATTCCACCTGGCAGAAGGGCGTGGAGCTCTCGAAAGCCGCCGGCGTCAAGGCCCTGGCCATCTTTCACCTCTACCCCGGCCATGACGACGCCTTCCTGAAAGCCGCCGAGGCCGAGATGCAGGCCGTGATGCCCACCGCCTTCATGGCCCGCGAGCGCCAGTTCATGGCGTTCGAGCCGGCCGACAGCGAAGTGGTGCTCGAACGCCCCGAACCTGTTCTCTCAGGCGAATGAGGGCTGATCCGGCTCGCATGAAGCCTCAGCAAAGTGAGGGGCTCGCCGACGACGCCGTCAACGCTCTCCCGTGCGCTGGCGCACAATATAAGGCTTCCCCTTCGTCATCTCGCATGGAATATGATTCTTTATAACGTATAATCCACCTCAGAATGTGCTGCCGGGAAGCGGCAATGGACAATGCCTCTGAGGATCATTCATGGCCAGAACTCTCGATACGTGGAACCTCGATGGGGACTACCACAGAATCATCGCCGGGGGCGGACCTATTCCCCTCGACTGGAACGGCAATGCCGAAGTCTACAGCGGCTTCGGGCTCGACAGCGTACATAGTGCCATCTTTCTGGCCGATCCGGTGCATGAACGGTTGGGCATCATCCCGGGCCGGGGGGTGACGCTTTCCAACGGCTTCAACGAGGGGAGCGTTGTCTCGATCAACGGATATCACGCTGTTGTCGCTCCCGGCGGATCCGGGGCTTACAATTTTCACATCTGGTTTCCCGATCCTGCCAAACCGGGGCAGCTCAGGACGGCTCCTCCTGCGGTCGTTCAGACATTCATTCGGGCGCTGACTTTCGAAACCACGGCGGAAACGCTGCCGGATGACTATCAGCGGCAGGTCATGATCGCGCTGAGCAACGAAGGTGAAGACGGTAATGGTGGTGAGAATATCCAGGAATTCGTCACCTTCACGAATGGCATCCTCATCACGGTCCAGATACGGGCGGCAATCCTGCCGGCGATCCTCCCGGTGGCGGCGGGAACTTTCCGCCTTGCATCGGCGGCAATCTGTCCAAGGCCCTGATTTCGGAATCGGCAACGCCCTTCTCGCAAGTTACCGTGACAGACGTGAACGAAGACAATGTCACGGTTATCATCGGCATCAGCGATCCCACACGAGGCTATTTTCTAGGTTCAAGCCTCAGCGGCGGCACATATGACGCCGCAAACGGCCGCTATAAAATCAGCGGCACCCCTGCGCAGGTGCAGGCCGCTATTCAGAAACTGGTCTTGTCCAGTCTCCCCACCCGGATAATGCACCGCCTTCCGTTGTTCCCATCACCTTCAGTATCTTTGTCAAAGATAGCCATGCATCCACCGCGGCCAGTCTCAATGCTGACCTGTGGATCAATGCCAAGGTGATGAAAGGCGGCTCCCTCGACGAGAAGCTCTATGGTAATAGCGGCAAGGACAAGCTCTACGGCAATGGCGGCAACGATTTGCTGGATGGCGGTTCAGGCAGCGATGCGCTCTATGGTGGAACGGGCAAGGACACCTTCGTGTTCGACACGGCCCCGCACAAGACCCGCAACGTGGACACGATTTACGACTTCAAGTCGCGCGACGACAGCATTTGGCTCGACAACGCGGTATTCACCAAGCTCGGCCGGGGCAGCACCGCAGGCGTGAAGTTCAAGTCCGATATGTTCGTCGAAAACAGCAAGGCCAAGGACTGGGAGGATCGGATCGTCTACGACAAGAAGACCGGCGCGCTCCATTATGACCAGGACGGCACCGGCTCGAAGGCCCAGGTGAAGATCGCCACCATCAGCAACAAGACCAAGCTCTACTACCACGACTTCTTCGTCATCTGAGGCAAAGGCGGAAGGCACATCGGCCCCGGGGCCAGTGTGCCTCAAAGGGATCGTCGCCAGGGGATCTCCCGTGAACGGTCTCCCTTTTGCTGAAAAATCCACTAAGGTGCCCGCGTTCTCATCAGGCGGGCGCCCTCATGTCCTCTCCCATTCTCGTCACCGGTGCGGCCGGGTTCATTGGCTTTCATGTGGTGCAGAGGCTTCTGGCCGACGGCCATCAGGTGGTGGGTGTCGACAGCTTCACACCGTACTACGACATCAGCCTCAAGGAGGCCCGCTTCGCCAGGCTTGTCCGCCACAACACTTTTCTCGGCGAGCGCCTCGACCTCGCCGACGCGCAGGCGACCCGCGACCTGTTCCGGCACCACCGCTTCGAGAGGGTCATTCACCTCGCCGCCCAGCCGGGCGTGCGCTTCGTCGATCCGCAGCCCTATGCCGCCTCCAACCTCATGGGCTTCATGAGCATGCTGGAGGCCTGCCGGCACGAGGCGGTTCAGCACCTCGTCTATGCCTCGTCGAGCTCGGTCTACGGCGCCAACCGCAAGCTGCCGTTTTCCGAGCACGACACCACGGATCATCCCATCAGCCTCTATGCCGCCACCAAGAAGGCCAATGAGATGATGGCGCATTCCTACGCCTCCCTGTTCGGCCTCCCCTCCACGGGCCTGCGCTTCTTCACCGTCTACGGCCCCTGGGGCCGGCCCGACATGGCGGTCTACAAGTTCACCTACGCCATCGCTCAAGGCCGGGAGATCCAGGTGGCCAATGCCGGCAGGGTCTGGCGCGACTTTACTTACGTGGACGACATCGTGGAGGGCATCGTGCGGCTGGTCGACCGGGCGCCCTCAGCCGATCCGGCCTGGAACGCGGAAGCTCCCGATCCGGCCACGAGCGCGGCGCCGCACCGGGTCTACAACATCGGCAATGACTCACCTGAAGAGGTGAACCGGCTGATCGCCCTGATCGAGGAGGCTTTAGGCCGAAAGGCGAACCGCGTCGACGTGCCTCTGCCGCCGGGCGACGTGCTGGAGACCCGCGCGGATGTCACGGATCTGCGCCGCGACGTGGGCTTTGCCCCCGCCACGTCCCTGGACGAGGGCATCAGGCGCTTCGTCGCGTGGTACCGCGATTATCAAGGGGTGTAAGATGATCCCTGTCGAGATCCTGCTGCTGCCGATCTTCCTGCTGACTCTGTTTGCATCGGCACTGGTTTCGGCCTTCCTGATCCTCGTCTTAAAGCCGCTGCTCGTCCGCTATGCCCTAGCGCGTCCCAATGCTCGTTCCAGCCACAAGATTCCAACTCCGCAAGGTGGCGGAATCGCGGTGATCGGCGCATGTCTCCTCGTAGCGGGCGGGATCCTTCTGACCGGTTTTCCGGTATATACATTCCTCATTGTGGCCGCGGCTGCCGTGATGCTGGCGCTCATTGGCGCCGTGGACGATATCCGCCCTCTGCCTCCGGTTCCGCGCCTCATCCCGCAGGTTGCAGCTGTCTCGATAGTCGTAGTGACGAGCGGCGCTCGGGTGCTGCCGGAGGTGGTCCCCCTTGCCATCGAGCAGGCTATTCTGATCCTCGGCGGCGTCTGGTTCGTGAACCTCGTCAATTTCATGGACGGGCTTGACTGGATCACGGTGGCCGAGATGGTGCCAGTGACGGCTTTCGTCGCTCTCGCGTATCTCCTTGCGATGGAATCATTGCCTCGAGAGACTGCTCATCTGGAAGTCTTCTATGTGGCCGCCGCCCTCTGCGGCGCGCTCCTCGGCTTCGCGCCCTTCAACAAGCCCGTCGCCCGGCTCTTCCTCGGCGATGTCGGCTCGCTGCCCATCGGGCTTCTCGTCGGCTGGATGCTGCTGCAGCTCGCCGGAACCGGCGCGCTCGCGGCCGCTCTCCTGCTGCCGCTCTACTATTTGATGGACGCCACCATCACCCTGCTGCGGCGGCTCGCGCGGCGTGAAAAGGTGTGGGAGGCGCACCGCAGCCATTTCTACCAGAAAGCCACCGACAACGGCTTCTCGGCGCTGTCCGTCAGCGCCCATGTGTTCGGGCTCAACCTTGTCCTCGCCGGCCTCGCCTCTATGACATTGGTCTGGTCCTCGGGCGCCGTGCAGGCTGCTGCTCTCGTCTTAGGCATCATCCTCGTCGGCCTGGTCCTCAGGCGCTTTTCCACACCCCGCCAGACAATTCCGTTGGAGGTTTCCCGATGAACGCACCCCTGATTGCCCTGACCGGCGCAACGGGTTTCATCGGACGCCACCTCCTCTCCGAGCTTCCCAGGCGGGGCTACCGGGTCCGGGTGCTGCTGCGCCGCCCGTCCGAGGTGCCGGCGGGGGCCGCCAGCGCCGTGATCGGCGACATCGCCTCGCCGCACAACATGGCCGCGGCCTTGCGCGATGTGGACATGGTGATCCACTCGGCGGGCCTGGCGCACGCCATGTCGGGCCGCCCGGAGGACGATTACCGCAGCATCAACACGGAGGCGACGGTCAAGCTCGCCCAGTCCGCCGAGCGGGCCGGCGTGAAACGCTTCGTCTTCCTCTCGTCGATCCGGGCGCAGAGCGGACCCTCCGCCGAGGGCGTGCTGACGGAGGACATGACGCCTGAGCCAACGGACGCCTATGGCCGCTCGAAGCTCGAGGCCGAACGGGGCTTGGCCGCGCTCGGCCTCGACTGGGTGGCCCTTCGCCCGGTTCTCGTCTACGGCCCCGGCGTGAAGGGCAACATGGCCGCCCTGCTCGGTCTTGCGCAGACGCCCTGGCCCCTGCCCCTCGGCGGTCTCAAGGCCAAGCGCTCCGTTGTCTCCCTCGACAATCTAGCGGCGGCGGTGGACACGGCCCTGAAGGCCGACGGACCTCTGAGGCGCCCGCTCATCGTGGCGGATCCTGAGCCGGTGACGATCCCCCAGATGGTGAGCGCCCTGCGCCAGGGCCTGGGCCGCGGGCCCGGGCTGATCCCGGTTCCGTCCTTCGTTCTCAAAGGGGCGGCGGCATTGGCAGGAAAGGGCGAGGCCTATCAGCGGCTGGCAGGCTCGCTGGTGGCGAGCCCGGAAGCGTTGAGGAATCTCGGCTGGCAACCGGTCAGTTCGACGCGCGACGCGCTTGCGGAACTGGCGCGACAAGCTGGGGGGCCGGCGTCCGGCGCTTGAATTCCGGGATCGCCTCCTCGAACACCCGCTCGGCCAGCGCCCGGTCACCCTCCGCGAGGGCACGGTCCAGGATCTTGAGCCATTGCTCGACCCGCTCGCGATCGGCAAAGATCGGTTTGGCCGCCATGACGCCGTCGATGCCGATCTCCGTGCGTGGCTCCTCGCGGGCGAACAGGATCTCGTGCAGGCGCTCGCCGGCACGGGCTCCGGTGACGGCGATCTCGATGTCCTCGCCGGGCTCGTAGCCGGCAAGCCGGATCATGCGCTCGGCGAGCTCATAGATGCGCACGGGCTGGCCCATCTTCAGCACATAGACCGAGGCGCGCTCGTCGCCGTTGGAGCGCTCCGTCAGCGACCGGCTTTCCTCCGCATGGGACGCGGAGGTGAGCACCAGGTCCGCTGCCTCGCGGGTGGTCATGAAGTAGCGCACCATATCCGGGTGGGTGACGGTCACGGGGCCGCCGCGGGCGATCTGCGCCTTGAACTTCGGCACCACGGAGCCGACCGAGCCCAGCACGTTGCCGAAGCGCACAGCGATGGTGCGGGTAGCCCCGTTGCGGCCCATGAACTCCGCGTCCAGCGCCTGACCGTACATCTCGGCCAGGCGCTTGGTGGCGCCCAGCATGGAGACCGGATCGATGGCCTTGTCGGTGGAGATCATCACGATGGTGTCGGCCCCGGCTTCGACCGCCGCATCGGCCACGTTCACCGAGCCGAACACGTTGGTCTTGATGCCTTCCGTCCAGTTCTTCTCGAGATACGGCACGTGCTTGAGGGCGGCCGCGTGGAAGACCACCTCCGGCTTGAACGCGTTCATGACCTCGCGCACCCGCTCCCGGTCGCGCACGTCCGCAATGACGCCGTCCACGTTGGTGTCGCTGGACAACAGGGTCGGGTTCTCGAGGATGTGGTGCAGGGACGGCTCGGAGCTTTCCAGGATGAGGAGATCGCTCGCCCCGAAGGCCACCACGCGGGTGCAGATCTCGGACCCGATGGAACCGCCGCCGCCCGTGACGAGCACGCGCTTCCCACGGATGAAGGTTTCCAACCGCTGCCGGTCGATCTGCACGGTGGGGCGCAGGAGCAGGTCCTCGATCTCTAGCGGCGCGAGCTCGGCGTTGCGCATGCCCTCGCCCAGGCTCGTCACCCGCACCAGCGGCAGGCCGAGGCGGCGCGCGCGGGCGAGCAGCATGTCCGGGTTCGCCTCCGGCGTCAGCGCGCTCGGGGTCGCGACCAGCCGGCGGATGGGCACGCCCCGCTCCTGGAAGTCCTGCACCACCTGGTCCAGATCGCCAAACGTGCCCAGCACCGGAATGCCGCGCATGGACTGGCCGAGATCGTCGTCCCGGTAGGAGAGAATGCCCCTGGGCTGGATCTTGCGGACCGTGCCCGCCTCGATGGCCCGCAGGATCACCTCGACATCGGCGACGCGCCCGAGCAGCAGGGTCGGCGTGCTGGCATCGCGCTGGAGGCTGTTCCGGGACCGGGCGTATTTCAGGTAGCGGAAGGCGAGCCGCGGGCCGCCCAGCAGGAACATCTGGATCAGCCAGTAGAGGGCGATCGTGATCTTGCCGAAGAAGAAGGTGCCCAGGAATTGCGGCGAGACGAGAATGTAGTCCACCACCAGCAGGGTCAGGGCCAGGATGCTGGAGGCCCGGAAGATGTTGAACAGGTCCGGCAGGGAGGCGAAGCGCCACTTGGAGCGGTAGAGCTGGGAGAACCAGTACACCACCCCGGCGAAGGCGATGAAGGGCGGCAGGAAGAGCGGCAGATGGACGAGCCGCTCATCCAGAAGCTTCCCCTCGAAGCGCACGAAGAACGTCGCGAGGACGGCCACGCCGGTCACCACGAGATCGTGCACAACGATGAGAGTTTTCTTGAAGTCCTGCCGATTCATGGCCCTGCCGTCTGCTGCCCCGGGGTATCGGATGGGCTCACACCTTTGTCAATGTAACCTTGTCCCATCAGCGATGCCTCCAGCGCAAGCCCCTCACGCACCGGACGAGAGGTTCCGCGGCACGGCAAGGAGGAGGCCTCTCCCGATTTCCGTGTCATCCTTAGGCCAAGCGTCAGTGAGGGAAGGAGCTCCATGGCGTTGAGGGTGTGAGTGGATTCCCCTCCCCTCCGCTGCGCTGCGGCCGGGAATGACACCCGCTGTCACTAAATGCCCCACCCTCGTCATCCCGGACGGCGGAGCCGATCCGGGATCGCGCGCAGGATGAGGCGCGGGTCTCCCTCTCCCGGATCACGGGGGTTCCCGAGATCCGTTTCTGCTGGCCCAAGTCGGGAACACCCGACTTGGGATGGGAGAGGGCTGGGGTGAGGGGTTACAGGCCTATCCGGGGACGGCGTAACCCCTCACCCGGACCTCCGGTCCGACCTTTCCAAAAGGAGAGGTGAAGGGAGCCATACTCCTCACGCGATCTCGGGTTCTGCTCCGCAGCCCCGGGATGACCCACCGTGTCAGGGCTTGCCTTGTGACAGTCAGACCGAGTGAGGCAGCTTATATGTTCTCATTTTGTTCTTGACTGTTGCTGCAAGCTCGGCTATATCTGTGCTCATCCTCGCCCAACGAGGGGCGCGCTCGCGAGGCGTCGCAGCACTGGGGCGGGGAGCGGTCCCGCCGCAGGCTTCGCACCCCTGTGGTCGCGGGTGGCCGATCCTGGCATGCCTCCAGGTCCACCTGCAACAAACCGCGCGTGACGAGCAGCTTGGCTCTCACTTCTCACCATCACACATCGAGCCGGGCTGCCCAACGCGCCACCCTCGATCAACCACAGGCTCGCAGCTCACGCTGCGGGCCACAAGGCGCTGGATGTGCTGTTGTGAGAATGCGGGTTCGATCTCCCGCTTCTCCATGTTACGAAGCAGTTCAGCACCTCAGGAAACACTCATCGAGAGAGCGGCATGAACCGTCTGTTCGCCAACCTGCCCACCACCGTCTTCGAAGTGATGTCGAGTCTCGCCCGGGAGACCGGCGCCATCAATCTCGGCCAGGGCTTTCCGGACGATCCGGGACCGGAGGACGTGCGGCGGGCAGCGGCGGACGCGGTTCTCAACGGCTATAACCAGTATCCGTCGATGATGGGCATCCCGGAGCTGCGCGCAGGCGTGGCGGCCCACTACAAACATTGGCAGGGCGTCGATCTCGACGCGAACACCGAAGTGATGGTGACCTCGGGCGCCACGGAGGCGCTCGCGGGCGCGATCCTCGGCATCGTGGAGCCTGGCGACGAGGTGGTGCTGTTCGAGCCCATGTACGACGCGTATCTCCCCCTCGTGCGGCTCGCCGGCGGCGTGCCGAAGTTCGTCACCCTGCAGCCGCCGCATTTCCGCCTGACGGAAGAAGCGCTGGCCCAGGCCTTCTCGCCCAAAACCAAGGCGGTGGTGTTCAACAACCCGCTCAACCCGACCGCGACGACCTTCTCCGACGAGGACCTGAACCTGCTGGCCGATTTCTGCCGCCGGTTTGACGCCATCGCGATCTCCGACGAGGTCTGGGAGCACGTGGTGTTCGACGGCCATAAGCACCGGCCGATCCTGGCGCTCGACGGCCTGCGCGAGCGCTCGGTGAAGATCGGGTCGGCCGGAAAGATCTTCAGCCTCACGGGCTGGAAGGTCGGCTTCGTGTGCGCAGCACCCCACATCATGAAAGTGCTGGCGAAATCCCACCAGTTCCTCACCTTCACCACGGCGCCGAACCTGCAAGCCGCGGTGGCCTACGGGCTCGCCAAGGACGACGCCTATTTCGAGGGCATGCGCAAAACCTTCGCCCGCAGCCGCGACCGCTTCACGGACGGCCTGAGGACGCTGGGCTTCGACGTGATCCCGAGCCAGGGCACCTATTTCGTCAACATCGACATTGCCCCCTTGGGCGAGACCGACGACGTCGCCTTCTGCCGCCGCCTCGTCATGGAGCACGGGGTCGCGGCGATTCCGGTCTCGGCCTTCTATGCGGAGGGTGCGGTGAAGAACGTGGTGCGCTTCTGCTTCGCCAAGAAGGATTCGACGCTGGACGCCGGCCTGGAGCGGCTGGCGAAGGCGATCAAGCGGGCTGCCTGAAAACCGGCAGCCCCGCCAGCAACTTGGACATTGTTTCTTTGCTCAGAATTTCCTAGCCTGCCCCCGTTGCCACTCTCATCCTGAGGAGTTCCCACCCCTGATGTTCCGTCTTCTCGCTTCCGTTGCCCTCACCTTAGGGCTTGTGACCGCCGCCGCCGCCCAGGAGCGCGTGGTCAACGTCTACAACTGGTCCGACTACGTGGACCCGAAGGCGCTGGACGAGTTCACGAAACAGACCGGCATCAAGGTGGTCTACGACACCTACGACAACAACGAGATCGTCGAGACCAAGCTTCTGGCCGGCAAGTCGGGCTACGACATCGTGGTGCCGTCGGGTCCCTTCGTGCAGCGCCTGATCGGCGCCAAGGTGTTCCAGAAGCTCGACAAGGCGAAACTGCCGAACCTCGCCAACCAATGGCCGGAGGTGACGCAGCGCCTGGCCGTGTTCGATCCCGGCAACCAGTTTGCCGTGAACTACATGTGGGGCACCACCGGCATCGGCGTGAACGTCAAGAAGGTGAAGGAGATCCTGGGCGACGTGCCGCTCAACACCTGGGACCTGGTGCTCAAGCCTGAGATCTCGTCCAAGCTGAAAGCTTGCGGCATCTACATGCTGGATTCACCTGAAGACCTCTTCCCCGGCGTTCTGGCCTATCTCGGACTCAATCCCGATTCCAAGCGCGTCGAGGACCTGAACAAGGCGGGCGACGCCCTGTTCCGCGTGCGCGGCAACATCCAGAAGTTCCACTCCTCCGAGTACATCAACGCGCTCGCCAACGGCGACATCTGCGTGGCGGTGGGCTATTCGGGCGACATGATCCAGGCCAAGAGCCGTGCCGAGGAAGCCAAGAACAACGTCGAGGTCGGCTACGTCATTCCGCGCGAGGGGGCGCTGATGTGGTTCGACAGCTTCGTGATCCCGGCGGATGCGAAGAACGTGGCCGAGGCGCATGAGTTCATCAACTTCATGCTCCGCCCCGAGATCGCCGCCATGAACACGAACTTCGTGTCCTATGCGTCCGGCAACCTTGCCGCGAAGCAGCACATCGACAAGGCGATCCTCGACAATCCCGGCATCTATCCGGACGAGGCCACCATGAAGCGGCTCTTCACCAATACGGCCTATGACGAGCGCTCCCAGCGCACCGTCACGCGGCTCTGGACCCGCGTGAAAACCGGCCGTTAATCCGCCGCTCAGACTCGGTTGTGCATCGTCCCGGTGCCCATTAAGCCTCGCCTCAGGGCGAGGCTTTTCTTTTGAAGAGGACTTTCCGTCATGCGTTCTGTCGCCGTCGCACTCCTCGCCCTGAGCCTTGCTGCTCCGGCACTGGCTCAGGCCCCTGCCCCGCGCCAGCCCACGATCAGCGTGATGGGCACCGGCGAGGCGGAGCTGAAGCCCGATTTCGCGCGCATCCATGTGACGGTGGCAACGCAGGCCGACACGGTGGCGCAGGCGGGCACCGCCAACAACACGGCCACGGAGCGGGTGCTCGCCCGCATCCAGAGCCTCGGCATCAAGCGCGAGGATATCCGCACCGCCAACTTCCAGGTCTTCCAGACTCCGCAGCAGGCTGGCCCCGACGGCAAGGAGGTGAAGACCCCGAAGTTCTCCGCCCATCATCAGCTGCGGATCACCACCCGCGATCTCGACGGCGTCGGGCGCTTGGCTGGCGAGATCCTGGCCAGCGGCGACATGACCTTCCAGGCGGTCACCTTCGGCCTCGACCGGCAGGAGGAGGGCGCGGACAAGGCGCGCGAAGCCGCTGTGCGGGATGCCAAGCGCCAGGCTGACGTCTATGCCGCCGCCGCCGGCGTCTCGCTTGGCCGATTGGTGGAAATCCGGGACGGCTCGGCCCAGCCCTTCGAGCCGCAACCCGACATGCGCATGTCCATGACGATGGCCAAGGGAGCCGAATCGGTGCCGATCGTGCCGCCGGCGACGATCCGCTACACGGCCAATGTCCAGCTCGTCTGGGAGATGGCCGGGCGGCCTTGAGAGGCTTACTTCCCTTCCCCTTGCGGGGAGGGATTGAGGGTGGGATCGGAGTGTCAGGCTCCACGCTCTTAGGATCGCCAAAGCGCATCCTCCCGCGTCATCACCGGCCTTGTGCCGGTGATCCCGATCAATCGAACTACAGAGCCTCACAGCATCGGATGGCCGGGACAGGCCCGGCCATGACGGGAAGGTCTCACCCGGTCTGACCACCCCCACCCGGCCGCTACGCGGCACCCCACTTCCTCGTTGGAGAAAGCTTCTAAGCCGCCTTCACGCTGTTGAGGAACTGGTGGATTTCGGCTCCAAGCCGCTTCGCCTGGTGCTCCAGAGCCACCGAGAGATCCGCGACGGTTCGGGCCGCATCGAGAGACTGCAGGGCGACTCCTTGGGTCGTCTCAATCGCGGAGGTGCCGGCCTGCGCCTCCGTGGAGACCTGAGCCACCGAATGGGCGATCTCCGACACGGCTGCCGTCTGCTGGCTCACGGTTCCGGCAACCGTGGACACGACCCCGGCCAGATCCTCAACGGAAGCCTGCACGGTGCCGAGCGCCACCAGGGTTTCCCGTGAGGCGGCCTGCACCGCCTCGATCTGCCGGGCAATCTCCTCCGTGGCCTTGGCGGTCTGGCCAGCCAGGTCCTTGACTTCGCTGGCCACCACGGCAAAGCCCTTGCCGGCCTCGCCGGCGCGGGCGGCCTCGATGGTGGCGTTGAGCGCCAGCAGGTTGGTCTGCGCCGCGATGGTGCGGATGAGGCCGGCCACTTCGCCGATCTGGGACGTCGCCGCAGACAATGTCGTCATGCTGCTCGAAGCGCCCCGCGCCTCCGCCACGGCGCGCTCGGAGGCTTTTGCCGAGGCGTTGGTCTGGGCGGCGACCTCGGACAGGGAGGCATCGAGCTCCTCGGCAGCGCTCGCCACCGCCGACATGTTGTGCGCCGTCCTTAAGGAGGCGGCACCCGCGATCTGCGCCTGCTGGGTCACGTGGTTCGCCGACCCCTCCAGCTGTCCGGAGGCCTTGGCGAGGTCGCCCGTGACCTCGCGGACCTCCGCCAGGATCTGCTCGACCGTGGCGTCGAATGCCATGATGGCGTTTGAAATCGCGTGGGCGCGCTCGGCATCGAGCGCCGCCATGCCCTCGCGCTCGTGGGTGAGCCGTTCGCGTTCTCGGGCATTGTCGCGGAAGACCAGCACGGTGCGGGCCATGGCGCCGATCTCGTCGGTTCCCTTGGTGGAGGGAATCTCAACGGACGCATCGCCATCGGCGAGCCGGCGCATGGCCTGCTGCAGGCGGGTGAGCGGCAGCGAGATCGAACGTCCCACGATGAAGTTCAGGACAAGGCCGAACAGGAGCGTCGCGCCCATGGCCCAGAGGATCAGAGTGAAGGTGCGCTGCTGGGAGGCGGTGAGCTGCTCGTCGGTCTTGTGAGCCTCGGTGCGAACCTTGGCGAGCAACTGATCGAGCACCGGCACGAGCAGGTCGAACTGCCCCATCAGCTTCTCGCTCTGGCCCGCCACCTCACGCTCCAGCTCGCCCCAGGCATGGAACGCCTCCTGGAACGACAGGCCGGCGCTCTCGACGGCGGCCTTCTCCTTGGCGAGGTCGCCGGAGAGCTGGGCCAAGGCGCGGGTAAAACGTCCCTGCTCGACCTCGAAGGCTCCCAGGATGCTCTCCTCGAGCAGGATCCGGGCGCGGGCCTCCTGGTTGAACATGCCGAGCATGGCGGCCCACAGGCGCCAGGCAATGGTCTCGCCGCTGCCCGTCAGGGGCCGCACCAGCTTCTCGAGATTGGCTTCGGCCTTGAGCAGGCGCCCCTGGGCTCCTTCGTCCGGCTTGGTGCCGATGCCGGTATAGAGCCTGTCGAGGCTCCTGCCCTGGCCGAGCAGGGCAGAGGCGTGCTGCTTCAGAGCGGCGATCTCGGGCTCGATCAGGCTCGCGCCCGGTGCCGCGCTCATCTCGTCGAGCTGGGCGACCAGCGCCTTGTGCTGCTCGATGAAGGCTTGGCCGTGATGGCTGAGGCGGCTCGTGGTCCATTCGCCGGCCACAACCTTCAGGCCATCGGCCCGGCCGCGGAACCCGTTGGCCTTCTCGGCGAGCGCCGAATAGGTCTGCTGCGCCGAGAGCGCCTGCTCCACCTCGGAGCGGCCCGTCTGGAACACCGCACCGATGACCGCAAAGCCAAGCACCATCACGCCGCTCAACGTCGCGACGCGCATCCGCACCGACGGCTGCTTCAACCGAGCCAGAAACGCCATTGCCCCCGAATCCTTCTTGTACCGTTGCGGCAAGATTGCGGGGGACGTCTTAAAGATATCTTTACGTTAGGTCAGAAGCCCGACCCTGCCGGGTTCAGGCGGCTTTCGGCAGCTCGGTCATAATGGCGTAGAGGGCGGCCGCATCCCGGGTGGCACGCACCCGCTCGATGAGGCCGGGCTCACGCAGCACACGGGCGACCCGTGCAAGAGCCTTCAGGTGATCCGCACCCGCGCCTTCGGGGGCTAGGAGCAGGAAAAGGACGTCCACCGGCTGGCTGTCGAGAGCCTCGAAGTTCACCGGCTTGTCGAGACGGGCCATGAGGCCGAAGATCCGGGTCAGGCCCGGCAGCTTGCCATGGGGAATGGCAATGCCCTCACCGATGCCGGTGGAGCCGAGGCGCTCGCGCTGCAGGAGAGCCTCGTAAATGGCGCTGTCAGGAAGGCCCGTGAGACGAGCCGCCTGGGAAGCCAGTTCCTGAAGAGCCTGCTTCTTGCCGTTGACGCGCAAGGCGGGCAGGACGGCCTGAGGGTCTAGAAAGTCCAGCAAGGGCATCGATCACGCTGCATTCTTGATGTGAAGCCTGGAAGGCCTCTCACCGTTCCACGCAAGAACTGGGCCAAAAGAGGTAGACCCCCTCAAGCCTGTGCAAGCGGCGGATCGACCCAACCGATCGCTCCGTCGCCGCGGCGATATACGACGTTCACGCGTCCGGTGCTAGCGTGGATGAACACGAGAGCGGCCGCTCCCGTGAGGTCGAGCTGCATCACGGCGTCGCTGACGGAGAGCGTGTGAAGCGGCTTCGTGGTCTCGGCTACGACGATAGGATGAAAGCCCTCTTCCTCGACGACTTCATCGCTCGGCGCCTCGAACACCGCATAGGGCACCTCGATGCCGCCGGTCCGAACACCTGCGCCTGACTTGCCCTTGAGCCGCTGCTTGTAGCGGCGCAGGCGATTCTCGATCCGGCCTGCGGTCTGGTCGAAGCTGGCATAGGCATCGCCGGCGGCGCCGGAGGCCTCCAGGGTCATGCCGGAGGTGAGGTGCAGCACGCAATCGGTGCGAAACCCTCCGCCGTCGCGGGTGACGGTCACATGGCCGGAATAGCCGCCGTCGAAGTACTTTGCCAGCGCACCGGCCATTCGGGCCTGAACCTGAGACCTGAGAGCTTCGCCGATATCGAGATTCTTCCCCGACACTCTCAATGTCATCGCATTCTCCTCAAGTGGCGCCTTCGCTTTTGCCGCGAAGCTTCAGGGGTGACGCTTGGAGATGATGATCCGAATGAGGCCCAATGCAAGTCTTGAAATCGTGAGGCCAACCGGTCAAGCTTCACGACTGTGCCGGCGGCGATCCGCCGAGGATGGGATGCGCAGGGCTTCCCGGTATTTCGCCACCGTGCGGCGGGCAACCTGAATGCCTTCCCGTTTCAGTTTCTGGGCAATTGCCTCATCCGAGAGCACATCATCCGGCCTTTCCGCGCCGATCAGCTGACCGATGCGGTGCCGCACGGCCTTGGCGGCATGCTCGCCCTCGCCCGTGGCGGCGCCGAAGAAGAACTTCATGGGATAGGTGCCGCGCTCCGTGCCGATGGCTTTGTTCGCCGCCACCCGGGAGATCGTGGATTCGTGCATGCCGATGGCCTCCGCCACGCTCTTCAGCGTGAGCGGGCGCAGCCCGGCGACGCCTTCTCGAAAGAATTCCTCCTGCTGGCGGGCGATCTCGGCCGCGACCTTCAGAATCGTCCTGGCGCGCTGCTCTAGGCTGCGGGTGAGCCAGCTTGCCGTCTGGACGCAATCGGACAGGAAGCTCTTGTCCTCGTCCTTGTCCAGGACCTTCGCCACCTCCGCGTAATAAGTACGGTTGAGCAGGATCCGGGGCAGGGTCTCGGGATTGAGCTCCACCGCCAGGCTGCCGTCCGGTGCGGTACGGACAAGCACGTCCGGCACGAGCACGTCGACCCTGGCGGGCGTGAAGGCAAGGCCCGGCTTCGGCTCCAGGCGGCGGATCTCGGCCAGCATGTCAGCGAGATCCTCCCGGTCGACGCCGCACACCTTCCGCAGGGTGGCAAAATCTTGCCGGGCGACGAGATGGAGATTCTCGATCAGCGCCTGCATGGCCGGATCGAGCCGGCCGCGCTCCTTCAGCTGGATGCCCAAGCATTCGGCAAGGTTGCGTGCGCCGACGCCTGCCGGCTCGAAGGTCTGGATCAGCCGCAGGGACGCTTCTGCATCGGCGGGCGCCACCCCCAGATGCGCGGCGACCTCCGCCAGGTCATCCCTGAGGTAGCCGGCCTCGTCGAGGCTGTGGATCAGGTGCTCGCCGATTGCGCGGAGGTGGGGATCGGAGGTGGCGAGATCGAGCTGCGCCTCTAGGTGTTCGGCCAGGCTCGCCGTGCGGGCCAGCGTCTCCTCAAGCTCGGGCCTGATCTCCCCATGAGCCGGGCCGGCCTGGCCGGACGCTCCTGAGGCGGCTTGGCCGCGCAAGGGCAGCGGACCGGGAACGATCCGAGAGCCTGCAGCTTGCGCCTTCTGCTTGGCGCGCAGGAAATCGGCGAGGCTCAGGCTTGGCGCATCGGCCCGGATCTCGCCTTCCTGCAGGAGGGGATTGCGCTCGAGCTCAGCCGCCACATAGGCCGCGAGCTCCGCATGGGAGAGCTGCAGCAGCTTGATGGATTGAACGAGCTGGGGCGTCATGGTCAGGGACTGGCCCTGGCGCAGCTCCAGCCGTTGCATCGCATTCATGACCGCACCCGAAACGGCATGCTTCTTGCACGCCCACTGGTTCTACCGCGGTCTGTTGCCCATGGTCAAAGAGACAATTGGCCTAGAGCATTCTTCGGCGAAGTGGATCCGGTTCGGCGTCAAAGATTGCGGCAAACCAAGGAAGAGGGTTGCTTCCACGCCAGTGGAAGCAACCCTAAAGCCGGAAATCCTCGCCCAGATACAGGCGGCGCACTTCCTCGTTCGCCACGATGGCGTCCGGTGTGCCCTCGGTGAGCACGCGGCCGGAATGGATGATATAGGCGCGGTCGATGAGGCCTAAGGTCTCGCGGACGTTGTGGTCGGTGATGAGCACGCCGATCCCGCGACGGGTCAGATGCCGCACGAGGTTCTGGATGTCGCCCACCGCGATGGGGTCGATGCCCGCGAAGGGCTCGTCGAGGAGCATGAAGGTCGGCTCGCCGGCCAGCGCGCGGGCGATCTCGCAGCGACGCCGCTCGCCGCCCGAAAGCGCAATGGATGGCGACTTGCGCAGACGCGTGATGTTGAACTCCTCGAGGAGCGCGTCGAGCTTGCGCTCGCGCTCCTTGCGGCTGGGCTCCACGATCTCGAGCACGGCGCGGATATTGTCTTCCACGTTGAGGCCGCGGAAGATCGAGGCTTCCTGCGGAAGATAGCCGATGCCGAGGCGGGCGCGGCGATACATGGGCAGGCTCGTCACCTCGTGGCCGTCGAGGCTGATGACGCCGCGATCCGCCCTGACGAGACCGGTGATCATGTAGAAGATCGTGGTCTTGCCCGCTCCGTTCGGTCCGAGCAGGCCGACGGCCTCGCCCGCGCGCACCTGAAGGCCCGCATCCTGCACGACGGTGCGGCCGCGATAGCTCTTCTGCAGGCCCTTCACGGCCAGGATGCCCGCGCCGCCGAAGACGGCCTCGCTGTCGGTCCGGGAGGAGCCATGCGGGACCGCCCCGGCCGCATAGGGCTCCAGGAGGCTCACGTCCGAAGGACCGGGTTGAGAACGGTTGAAAAGCGGTTTCACAGGATCTTCGCTGGTGATGGAAGGGATGGGTCGGGAAGGTTTCTTCCCGCCTTAGTTCGTCGCCGGCCTTTGCGCGGGCTTCGGCTTGGCGCCGTTGGCGGGGGCGTTCGCTCCGCCGGCGCCGGTCGGGGCCGGGCCGCCGTTGCCGGGCACGAACAGCGCCCTCACCCGGCCGCCGGGGGTGGTTTCGATATTGGCCACGCCAGTGTTGATGTCATAGAGCACCCGCTCGCCCTTGGTGACGTTCGGCCCGTCGCTCAAGGTGGCATTGCCGGTGAGCATGATCTTGTTGGAGCCGCGGTCGAAGGTGGCGTTCTCGCCCGTCGCCACCTGGGTCCGGGACACGATGGTGACCGGGCCCTTGCAGTCGATCTTCTTGATCGCGCTGTCGTCGGCGCCCTGCGTGGCAGCGGCAGGAGCCGCCTGTCCGCCGCCCTGGTCCCGCTGCTCGTAGAACACGGTCATGACCGTGCACTTCATGGTGCTCTCGCCCTGAACCGCCACCACGTCTCCGGTGAAGACGGCGCGCCCCTCCTTGTCGAAGACGTCGAGCTTGTTGGCATCGATCTTGATCGGCTCCTTGCTGGAGCCGAAATTGCCGAAGCCGACGGCGCGCTCCTTGCCGGCCTGGGCCCAGGCGGCCTCCATCGGAACGGGGGCGAGAAGCGCGATGGCGAGGGCGACGCGTGAGAAACTCATCATGGACGGGTACTTGTCTGTTGGGGCGCGGTGGCCGATGCAGGCATCGTGGAGCCTGTGCCGGCGGCGTCCTTGGACGATGGGGCGGAGCGGGTAGGTTCGAACACGGTGCGCACGCGGCCCTCGAAGCTCATGACCTTGCCGTTGTCCGTTACTTTCAGCTTTTCGGCCTCGATGGAGCCGTTGCCGAACGAGACCTCGACGGGTTCGTTGGACGTGACATTGCCGGACTTGAACTGGACGAAGGCCGACCGAAGCTTGACCTCGTGGCCCGCATCCGTGGTGACCACGATGTTGTCGCGCAGCCGCATCTGCTCCCGCTTGGTATCCAGAGTGCCGCTCGCGGCCTGGAGCAGTGCGACGCTGCCGCGATCATCCGTGACAATGCGGGCCTTGAGCCCCTTGAGCTGCACCAGGTCGGGCTTGCGCACATCCTGCGTGGCCTCGGTGGCCGTCACCTCGTAGGGGCGGTTGTCGTTCTTGAAGCCGGTCAGCTTCGGGCTCGCCATGGTGACGTTGCTGCCGCTCACGCCGATGGAGCCGAAGCTCAGGTTCTCGATGTTCCGGAACGGATCGTAATAGGCCACGAAGCCCACGGCGGCCATGCCGATCAGGGAGCCGAGGGGAATGGCGATCTTGGCGAAGCGCACCCAGTGGGAGTGGCGGCGGGCCTTGGTATAGGCGCGCGTCGACCGGCCGGCCGGCCTCAAGGCCGGGCCGTCACGCATCGTGGTGCCCTCGATTACCGCCACTGCTGAACCCCTTCCGCCTCACAATCGGCCCCGCGCCATGCCGGACGGTCATGGCGATGTTATGACGGATATGGGTTTTATGCGGGAAAGTTTAAGCGCCCGTCAAGAATGGGCGAAAATATCGGTCTCGGGCCAGCCGAGAAGGTCCAGCTGCGCCCGGGTCGGCAGGAAGCTGAAGCATTGATGGGCAATGCCGAGGCGGTTCTCCCGCTCCAGCATGCGGTCGAGCTTCTCCTTCAGGGCATGCAGGTGCAGCACGTCGGAGGCCGCATAGTCGAGCTGGGCCGAGGTGAGCGTGTCGGCGCCCCAATCGGACGATTGCTGCTGCTTCGACAGCTCCACGCCGAGCTGCTCCCGCGCCAGATCCTTCAGACCGTGCCGGTCCGTATAGGTGCGCACGAGCCGCGAGGCGACCTTGGTGCAGTAGACCGGGCGCGGCATGACCCCGAAGGTATGGAAGAGCACGGCGAGATCGAAGCGGGCATAATGGAAGATCTTGAGCACGCTCTCGTCGGACAAAACGCGGATCAGGTTCTCCGGCAGGGGACCGTCCTTGAGGATCTGCACCACGTCCGCCGTGCCGTCCCCGGTGGAGATCTGCACCACACAGAGCCTGTCCCGGTGTGGGTTGAGGCCCAGCGTCTCCGTGTCAATCGCGACGGCAGAGCCGGCTTGGTAATTCGCCGGCAGATCGCCGCGATGAAAGCGTGTTGTCATGGGAGATCCAAAAGGTGCACTCGACAAGGGTCTAGCCTGTCTCGGCGGCGGCTTCAACGGATGAGAAAAGCCCCGCGGCACGCGGGGCTTCGAGAACTTCAGCAGGAACCTGTCCTCAGTAGCAGGTCTGGACCCGGCGAACGACCACGCGCCCATACGGATTGACGATCCGACGGCGCTCGATAAAGCAGCGGGGTTGAGCGTAATAGGCCGGGGCGTAATAGGGGTTGGCCGCCGCGCTCGCGATGGCTCCCAGGGCCAGGCCGCCGATCAGGCCGGCCACGACCGCGCCTCCGTTCGAGCGGCGATAGGAGCGATAGGGATAGCCGTAATAGCGGCGGGGTCCGTAATAGGCGGACCGGTAGCCCCCGTAGTAACGCGGCCCATAATAGGCGCGGGGAGCATAGGCATAGGGGCGATAGCCCCAGCCGCCTCCATAATGGGGTCCCCAATAGGGCTGGGCTTCGGCGGGAGCAGGCTGAACGATCATGGAACCGGCGAGGGCAAGGCTCGCCGTCATCAGGGTTTTGAACGACACGCGCATGGTGCCCTCCAAGAAGCAGGAGCTTTTAAAACAACAATTGGGCTAGCTTCTATGTTCCGCCTGTCTCGTGCGTCACCAGCCCTGCGCATCTCCTTGAAAACCCTGCTCCGAAGCAGTTCAGACGGGAGCGGCACTGCCATCCGCAGGAACGGTCAACTGGCCGATAACATCCACCAGGGTTTCGCGGCTTGCAGGCTTTTCAAGCCAGGGCACGTCCTGCAGTTCGATCGGGCAATCGGACCTGGATGGCAGACCGGAATAGACGGCAAAGGGCACGCCCAGTTTCTTGAGCACCCGCGCCACGGCCACGGAGGTGCCGTCCTTGATCATGACATCCAGCACCGCGACGTCCGGCAGATCGCCCTCGAGCCATTGCAGGGCCTGAGCATTGCTCATGAAGACCCCGGCAACGTGGAAACCGGCATCCTCCAGGAAGGCTTCGAGGGACATGCCGATCAGGGCCTGATCTTCCACGATCATGCAGCGGGTTTGAGTCATGATGTCCTCTATCGGTGACCGTCGTCGGAACGTGGATCCGCCACCGGAGGGTGGCTGCAGGCGCGTCATACAAGGCGGGGCGCAAGTATGTCTGCCTCACGGGATGGATGTACCCTCAGCTGACGGCCGTTTCATTGCCGCATGTAAATCTTGGCCGCACATTGTCTCGTGACGAGGCACTTCTCACCAGTCCCAATTGAGGTGCGGCTGACTCAGGCAACAGCAGAGAAAAACCCTCTGCTTTTCTCTGTTTTTCCAGCCGAACCGCCAGTCTCCATCACCGAATACTGTCAGGCTTCGCATAGGTTAATGCGGGATTGCGCCGAGAAGGGCTTGTTGAAAGGCTCGAAGCGGAAGGGATCGGTAGAGTGTCAGTCGAAAACTCCCTGAAGGAGCAGATGCTCGCAGCCATCCCGCATCTGCGCGCCTTCGCCATCTCCCTCTCCGGCAGCGTGGACCGGGCGGATGATCTGGTGCAGAGCGCCCTGCTCAAGGGTTTGAGCAATCTCGACAAGTTCCAGCCCGGCACGAGCATGCAGGCCTGGCTCTTCACCATCCTGCGCAACGACTTCCTGACCCAGATCCGCAGGAAAAAGCGGGAAGTCGAGGATCCCGAAGGATCCTGGGCCGAGAAGGTCGCGGTCATGCCGGACCAAGGTGCGCGGCTCGACTTCACCGACATGCTGAAGGCACTCGGCAAGCTTCCCGTCGACCAGCGCGAGGCGCTGCTCCTGGTGAGTGCGGAAGGTCTGTCCTACGAGGACGCCGCGCGGATCTGCGGCACCAATATTGGCACCATTAAAAGCCGCATCAATCGCGCCCGCAATCGCTTGGCGGAACTGATTAAGTTCGATGCGAACGACGATCTCGGCCCCGACCGTCTGGTCAAGGCCGCCCTGTTCATGCACGCCTCACCTTAGGCTTCACCGGGGTCAGGGCGCCCGGAGCCCGGACGCCCGGTCAAAGGATTAATGCTTGGTTCCCTCGCCTGCGCGGTTGATGGCGATGCGCTTCACGTTCGGCTTGCTTTCCACCGATTTCGGCATGGTGACGGTGAGCACGCCGTTCTTGAAGGCAGCCTCGATCCTGTCCTCCTCCACATGCCAGGCGAGAGGAATGTGCCGTTCGAAGCGGCCGTAATAGCGCTCGCTGAAAGCGCGCTCCTTGTCATCGGTCTCGGACCTCTTCTCGCCGCGGATGGTCAGGACGCCATCGCCCATCAGGATCTCCACATCCTTGTCTTCTAGGCCCGGAAGCTCGGCCGAAATGCGAACGTCCTTGTCTGTTTCGGCGACCTCCACGTGGGGCCAGCCTGCCATGCGGCCCATGCCGGCGAACGGGGCCATGTCGAAGCCGCGGAAGACATCGTCGAAGAGCCGATTCATCTCGCGATGGAGCGTCATGAAGGGATCACCCTCGTCACGGTAGCGGCTCGGGGTCGTCTGCTGATTGCGACCCCAAGGAATGAGATCGCGCATGTTCATGCTGTCATCCTCCTTTCACAAGCGTTCAGGTCCGGCGCAGGCATGAAGCCTGCGCCGTTGATACGATCGATCTGCGTTAGGCGGCCTTGCCGTGCTCAATCTGCGCGAGCTGGTTGTCCTGGCCCAGGCTCTTCACGCCGGCTGGTTTGATCTCGATGCGGCGCGGCTTCAGGGCCTCCGGCACCTCGCGCTTGAGCTCGACCGTCAGCAGGCCGTTCTCAAGGTTCGCGCCCGTCACCTTCACGTGATCGGCGAGATTGAAGATCTGCTTGAAGGCGCGGGTCGCAATGCCGCGGTGCAGATACTGCTTGCCCTCATCCTGGCCCTTTTTCTGGCCGATGATGAGAAGCTGGCCTTCCTTCTGCGTGAGCTCGATCTCCTCGGGAGAGAAGCCCGCAACCGCCATGGTGATGAGGTACTGGTCCTCGCCCAGCTTCTCGATGTTGTAGGGCGGCCAGTTGGCCATAGACTCGACCTGGGTGGACTGGTCGAGCAGGTCGAACAGCCGGTCGAAGCCAACCGTCGAGCGGTACAGGGGGGAGAAGTCGAAAGCTGATCTCATAGCCATATCCTCCATTGAGCAACATGGGTCCGAGAGCGCCGGACACCCGCCGGCGCCCGTATGGCCAAGCCATTGAAAGGCCTTGGCTATCATGATTTTAGGAAGGGTTTTTCCGGTTTTCAAGAGGGGAAAACCAGCCTGATCACTTGCCTGTGAATGGGCTGGCCATCATGCCTGTGAAGGCCTAGCATCAGCCTGCTTCGACCAGGGAACGACCGACATGCTGCGCATCCTCTCCCTCGCCTTGCTGACGATCTTCGCCGCCCCGTCTTTTGCCACGGAGGTGTCCACCGGCAGCATTGTTGTCGCCCAGGAGCAGCGGCCTCCGCAGCAGAGTCCGAAACGGGATTGCGAGAGAAAGCAGGACGAGGGCGTGAGCTAAGCCTGAGCCGCACCGGCAGGCTCGGCTTCCAGGATGGCTGAGGCTCGATCATCGGCCAGCTTCGCGCGTCGCCGCAGGGCGGCGTTGAGTTCGGCGCCGAAGATGAAGATCGCTGCCGAGATCTGCAGGAAGATCAGCGCGGTCAGGATGCCGGCAAGCCCCGCATAGGTGGCCTTCAGGTGTGTCATGTTGGCCAGAAACTCGCCGTAGAGGCTGGCGCCGAGAAGCCACAGGACCAGGGTCGCGGCAATGCCGGGCACCACATGCCCTGCGCGGGGCCGGGCATCCGGCAGCCAGAGATGGGTGGCGGCGAGGCCCGCCACCAGAACGATGGAGGCCAGTCCGTAGCGAACGGCGTCGTAGGTCAGACCCAGAGCCTTCAGGTCCGGCATCGACAGCACCGCGGCACGCCACAAGGACGGCCACAGCACCACGAGAACCGCTGAGGCCACCAGCGCGCCCGCCCCGATCAGCACGAAGCCCACGCCGATCAGCCGGGCCTGCCACCAGGGCCGGAACCGTTCGACCCCATAGGCCCGGCACAGGGCGATCCGCAGGCTCTCCACCCCGTTGGTCGCCACCAGCAGGGTCAGCACGACGCTGATCGTCAGCACGTTCCGGCGGGGGATGAGAACCTTGTCGGCCTCCCGCGCCAGCGGTCCCGCGACGCCCTCGGGCCAGAAGTCGAAGAGCAGGTGAATGATCTGGGTGGAGATGCGCCCGGCGCCGAGAAGGGCTGCGAGCGCCGCGACGCAGATCAGGAAGGGAAAGAGCGCGATCACCAGGGAGAGCGCCACATGGCTTGCCATCGCAAGGCCGTCATTGCGCGAGAACCGCGCGCCCGCGTCAGTGATGGCCGCGAGGATCGAGCGGGCCTGGGGAGGAACAGAGGGAAGGCGCATCGTCGACGGAGGAGTTCCTGGACCGGCAGATCGGGCGATGATGCGCGACCCGGCCTCTTGATGCGATCCCTAAGCCCTCAAGGCAAGGTCCATTCTGCCACAGGCCTGTTGGGCTTCCCTTATGAAATCCGGCCCCGCGCCTCGTTCGCCAGCCGGATGAGCATCGGCCGCACCTCGTGCGGACCGGTGAGCGCCCTTGGGAAGGGCAGCCGCAGGATCTCGTCGCCGAGCGCCATCTGGACACCTTCCGGATCGATGCCGATCAGGCGCCAGGCACCCTCACGGGCGCCGCAGAGCTGCGTGGCGTAAAGCGCCACCGCGTCGGCATGGTCATCGTTCATGTGCTCCACGGCCTGCGCCTCGAAATCGTAGAAGTCGAAGAAACCGGAAAGGTCCGCCAGCAGATCCTCCTTGGCCATGCGATAGGCCCGGCCGAAGCCGCCGTTGAGGCTGCCCGACACGACCGCCAGGCGCCAGAAGGCGAAATCGGGAAAGTCCACGTAGAGCTCGGCCTTGGGATGCTGCAGCAGGTAGCGACGGCGGATCTGCTGGGTTTCGGAGTTGTCCCGTTCGAGCTTGTGAGCCGTCGCCAGCAGGGTCAGGCGCGGATGAGCCAACGGGTCGCCCTTGCCAAGGGAGGACAGGAGCAGCGAGCAGTGCGGATCGGCTTCCAACAGTTGCGTATGAACGGAGAGCTGCGAGGTGAGGATGACAGGTGCGCCGTCGAGATCCGTTCCCACCTGCACGAGGCTTGCGAACGGCATCCCGCTCTCCGCATCGTTGGTGGCGAGCGCGCCTGACCGCAACGTGCGCATGAGTTTCTTGGCAAGCCCGCGGGCCTCGTCGTCGACGGGAAGAAATGGATCCTTTGCCATTGATCTTGTTGCTCCCTGCATGTCGCTCACGGCGTCTTTCGGTATTTCGCGCGTTGTAATCTTGTGCTTGTCGTCCAGCATCTTGCCAACGACGACGACGGTGTTAAAGCCAGCCGTGCCCGTGTCATAAGCAGTAAAAACGACATTGTTGGGCAGCTTGTGCTTCTGATCAGCGTGAGCTCCACTCACGCCGAGCATGCAAAGCAAGGCGGCTGCTGCGACAGATCTCCCAATCCTGATCATACGACTGCTCCCAAGGTTTTTGTTTGTTGTCGGCCGTTACGCCACTTTTGAGGTGGTCTAAAGAGGCTATGGAGCCTTGCATGTATCGTCTGCCAACTACTTAACATTTCCAGTTAGCCAGCTTAGGATCTGAAGTAAAAGCAGGCATTATCTCGCAAGCGCGAAATAAACAATCCGATCTGCCTAACATCAAACGTTCGTGCTACTTCGCAGAATGAGAGGCTTGGACCTCTTGCTCGATGGCGCCGAAGATGGAGTGGCCGGCCTTGTCCTTCATCTCGATGCGGATCGTGTCGCCAAAGCGCATGAACGGCGTCCTCGCCTCCCCGTGCACCAGCGTCTCCACCGTGCGCAGCTCCGCCAGGCAGGAATAGCCCAGGCCGCCCTGCTCGATGGGCCTGCCCGGCCCGCCGCCCTCGTCCT